>Ga0105046_10005892_pt1 | contig 19352 bp, 15 predicted proteins | sample MAT03_FD_78385 | JGI IMG/M metagenome (GOLD analysis project Ga0105046, IMG submission 78385) | Freshwater microbial communities from Lake Fryxell liftoff mats and glacier meltwater in Antarctica - MAT-03 (megahit assembly) | ecosystem: Environmental > Aquatic > Freshwater > Ice > Liftoff... | reverse complement strand
CTGCCGGCCGCGTCGGCATAGAAGAACTGGCTCGGCACTTCGTTCCGGCGAACCCAGGCGATGTAGTTGTCGTAGCTGGACGCGGCTGCCAGCGGATAGCCTTTGCAGTGGCAGAAGATCAGATCCAGCATCGTGCCGAGCGGCCCCCAGATGAGCCGCATGTAGGGCTCCCAGCCACCGTCGAAGGTCACGTTGAGCAACAGTTGCTTGTCGTCCGGCAGGATCGCGAAGCGAAAGAAGTGAATGCCGCGCAGGCGCGCAACACCGTCGACGAAGGGGTTGGGGCCCAGGTCGGCTTCGCGGCCGGCACGGCGGGCGGCGTCCAGCAACTCGAGCACCCGCCGCAGGCGCCACGCATAGGACCGGCTGTCGAAGATGCCGTCGATCAGGCCCGGCTTGATCTCGGCGATCAACGTCAGGTCGGTGATGCCGTTCAGCTGGGTCGGCCGTTTGTGAGCCATGGTCGTTCTTCCGGTTCGGTGGTCACCAGGGGGGCGACATGTGCAGCTTGGGCTGGGGTTGAGGCGAGTTGCCGTCCAGCGCGTCGGCCGGCAGCGTCGATTGCACGGTGTCGATCAGCGCGCGGGCGCCATTCGTCAGGTTCAATGCCTGCTGCCGCGCCGCTTCGTCCTCGAAAGGGTGACGACCGGGCGTCGCCGTGCGGAGCAGGCGGTCGTAGTCGGGTTCACCGCTCGAGAGACGCTCGACGAATGCCGCCAGGTGGGCACGCAAGGCTGACAAGCTCGTGCGTGCACGCGTCCAGCGGTGGCGCTCCCAGGCGTTGGCCTCGCCGCTGCGGCGCGGCGCGGAGAAGTCGGCGCGCAGTTTGCGGGCGGCGAGCTTGCCGAGCGTGCCCAGCCTGCCGATCGTGCGCGGCGTCATCGCCAGGTTCAGCCCGCCGGCGTCGACGGGCACGCCGATGTGGACGATTCGTTCCCGGCAGCCCGGCATGCGGCGCTCCAGGTTGTCGCGCCAGCCGAGGGTCGTCAGCAGGATGTTTACAAGCAGCGGCAGCGGTGTCGTCCATTTCGCCGCGTCGGCTGTCGCCGCAGCGTCGAGTTCCGGGTCCCGCGTGTCGGATCTCGAGACCCGCAGGCGGCCGCCTCGCGGCTGCCGATAGAGATTCACACCGAAGGTCGGATGGCGCGGCAGCGGCGCATCGAACAGATGCACCGGACAGTTGGAGGTGATGCCGCCGTCCGAGAAGTAGACCTTGCGTGCCTCGAAGCTCAGTCGCGTGGCGGCGTCGCCGGCGCGCAGCATGTCGTGGCGCGGCACCGCGATGTACATCGGCAGCGCAGAGAGCAGCAAAGGGAAACTCAGGCTGAAGCGCGCCGCCATCAGCACGGGCCAGTGTTTCGGTTCCGGCAGCGCGAGCAGTCGGCGGCCGTCGTCGTGCATCAGCGTCGCGCCGCGCGCGCGGCCCTTCAGGTGCAGCATGACGTCGGCCGGGAAAAGCATGGCCCACTCCGCCTCGTCGTAGAAGAACTCGCGCAGCGGGTCGCTGCCGGGCTCTCCGGGCAGGCGCACCGGCCGCCCCAGGTTCACCGCCGAGGTGATGACCTGCAGGTCGATCTGTCGTTCAACGGTCTCCTGGCGCGGCGTTCCGTCATTCGGCTGCGGCCCCCACCAGAGGTCGCCAAAGGTCAGTGGCGCCGCCGCCAGGCGCCCAGAGAGCGTCTGGAAGAACCCGTGCAGCGTGGGGGTCAACGCTGGCCGGTCGAAGCCCGCGGCGTTCATGCCGTTGCACAGACCCCAGTGGTTTTCCCGCAGGGCACCCACGGTCACCCACAGCGCCCAGGCGGCGAGTGCCGCCAGCGCCGCCACGGCGGTGGGCAGCAGTGCGGCCACCCAGCCTGTGGCGCAGAAAAGGAGTCTGTCGATCACCAGGCCGCAAACCTGCCGTGACGACAACCAGCCGGCAACGACCCACCCGACAACGGCGACGGGCACGCTGAGCAGCATGGCCGGCAAAGGGAAGTTCGCCACCAGCGCACGGGCCAAGCGGGTGGAGATCGCCGCCAGGCTGTCGCCACCGTGTCTGTCCAGGGCCGCCATGGCAACGTGAAAACCGGCGTGTCCCCTCGGCCTGGGCTGGAAGAGCCGGAACAGCACCGTGCGGCCCAGGAAGTCGGTCTTCTCCAGGGTGTCGGGAAAGGCGCCGAGCAAGTCGAACGAATCGGTGGTCTGACCTGCCGTGCCCTGGCGCGAGAATTCCGCCGCAGCGGCTGCGGTGGCCGCCACGGCCCCCGACGACGCGCCACCCAGCTGGCAGAAGCTGTAGTCGCGCGACAGACTGGCCAGCAAGGTGGTGTAGATCACCGCGCTTGTCACACCCCCTTCAAGCACCACGCTGCACGGTGGAAGCTTGTCGGCCATTGCTGGATTCATCGTCGCATCCTGAAGACCCGGCGCCTGCGGATGGGCCCGCAACGCGATCGTGGATGGTGCCTTGGCTATCCGTTTCGTCCATCCTCAATTCGTGGGAAACGCGAATTGTGAGCCTGTGCTGATGTGATCGGCGCGTTTGCCTGCCCATTGGCCACCGGACAACTTTCTTGGCACCCCGATCCGGGTTCGATGCAGCGTTGTGATTGACCTTGGCTCACGCCGATACTGTGCGCCTCCGTTGCCCGGCTTCAGATCCCATGACCGCACCCATCGACCTCCGCTCCGACACCGTCACCCGACCCACCGACGCCATGCGCGCCGCCATGGCGGCTGCTCCCGTGGGCGACGACCAGTACGGTGAAGACCCCAGCACCAATCGCCTGCAGGCCCGAATGGCCGACATGCTGGGCAAGGAGGCGGCGCTGTGGCTGCCTACCGGAACGATGGCCAACCAGGTGGCCTTGCGCACACTCACACGGCCCGGTGACGAAGTGGTGGCCAGCCGCGAGTCGCATGCCGCCTGGCATGAACTGGGCGGCGCGGCGGCCAACGCGGGCGTGCAGATCCATGAGATCGGGCATGGCGGCCTCTTCAGCGGCGACGAGCTGCGGGCCGCCACCAAGCCGCGCAACTTCGCGATCTTTCCGACCACCACGCTTGTCGAGGTCGAGAACACGCACAACCGCGCCGGCGGTGTGGTGGTGCCGCAGCACGTGGTGCTGGACATCTGCGCGGTGGCGCGTGAACTGGGACTGGCGACCTTTCTCGACGGCGCGCGGCTGTGGAACGCAAGCGCCGCCAGCGGCATCGCACTCGACACGCTGGCCGCTCCCTTCGACCTCGTGGCCGTCGCCTTCAGCAAGGGGCTGGGCGCGCCCGGCGGCTCGCTGCTGGCGGGTACAAAGGCGCTGGTGTCGGCAGCCGACCGGCATCGCCGCCGGATGGGCGGCGCGATGCGCCAGAACGGCATCTTCAGCGCCGCCGCGCTGCACGCCATCGACCACCATCTGGACCGGCTGCCCGAAGACCACGCCAACGCCCAAGTGCTGGCCGAGCGGCTGCTGGCCGCGGCGCCCGTTCAACTGGACCTGGCCACGGTGCAGACCAACATCGTCGTCTTTCACCTGCCGGCGGCGCTGCCGCTGGACGCGCAGACGCTGAGCGCCCGGGCACGCGAGCGCGGCGTTCTCGTCAACGCCTTCGGCCCGCGCACCGTGCGCGCGGTGACGCACCTGGACGTCGACCGCGCGATGTGCATGCGCGCCGCCGACGTGCTGGCGGCGCTGCTGGCGGCACGGGACCCGGGTTCCGGCCTGCCCTGAACGGGCCTTGCCCGGGGTTGTTAGCATCCCCGATTCCCTTTGCAACGCCCTACATGCCCGCCACGCCCACCCCGACAGCACCCATAACAGCGCCCGGCCGCGGCACCGAGAACCTGAACCTGCCCCAGCCTCGGCACGCCAGGCGGGTGCCGGCGCACATCACCAAGGATCAGCTGGCGCGTATCCGCCATGCCGCCTATGTGCTGCCGCAGGTGGTGAAACCGGCCGACTACGTTGCCGAGCACAGCGCGGGTTTCGAGGAGCATCTGGACAAGCTCGGGCTGGTGTTGCTGCAGAAACCCGTCTCGGGATCGCGCCCGAGCCGCTGGATCGACCCCGCGCTGATGGATGTGGCGCTGGCCCACCTGGACGCCGTGGGCAGCGGCCCCAACGTGCGCCCGCTGATGCAGGAGCGCGGCGCCGTGCTCGACGCCCTGGGCGCGTCGCGCCACGCCGGGCAGTGGACCCGGCTGATCAGCCACGGCCAGCCGCTGGCCGAGGCAGGCTGGCGCGTGCCCGTGCTGTTCCGCATGCCGGTGGATGCCGCGCTCGTCTGGGACTTCTACCGCAGCGGCGACGCCGACGCGCTGCGCAAGGCGCTCGGCCCGGCGCCGGTCTACCCGCAGGCAACCGCGCTGAAGGCGCACCTGGACATGCTCGTCGAGCGCAGCCGATCGTTCAAGCCGAACCACCTGGACTCGCTGCTGCCGCGTCTGCTGGCCGAATGCGCGGTGCCGATGGGCCCAGAGGCCTACCCCGAACTGAAGGCTGCCTGCACGCGCGCGCAAGACCGTTGGGAACACCGTGTCGCCGAGCTCGACACGCTGGCCGGCCTGAACAGCGAGCTGGCCTTCCAGGGCTACCCCGACACCTTCGAGAAGGCGCGCCACCTGCAGCGCAGCGTCACGCTGTACGTCGGCCCGCCGAACAGCGGCAAGACGCACGCCGCCTTCGAGCGGCTGGCCAAAGCGCACGACGGCGCTTACCTCGCGCCGCTGCGCCTGCTGGCGCTGGAAGGGCGTGACCGCCTGGTGGCGCGCGGCGTGCCCTGTTCGCTGCTGACCGGTGAGGAAAACGTGCCGGCCGACGGCGCGCGTGTCGTCTCGAGCACCATCGAGATGGTCGGCACCAACAAGCCGATCGACGTCGCGGTGATCGACGAAGCGCAGATGATCTTCGACGCCTCACGCGGCTGGGCCTGGACGCAGGCCATCGTCGCCGTGCCGGCCAACGAGGTCATCATCATCTGCAGCGCGTATGCGGTGCCGGCGATAGAAAACCTGCTGGGTCTGTGCGGTGAGCGCTGCGAGGTCAGGCACTTCGAACGCAAGCAGCATGTGGAAATGCTGCCGGCGGCGCTGCCGATCTCGGCCCTGATGCTCGGTGACGCGGTGGTGGCTTTCAGCCGGCGTGACGTGCTGATGCTGCGTGACCAGATTGCCGCCAGCGGCCACCCGGTCTCCGTCATCTACGGCGCGCTGCCACCCGAGGTGCGCAAGCGCGAGGCCGAGCGTTTCGCGAAGGGCGAGTCGCACATCCTGGTGGCCACCGACGCCATCGGCATGGGCCTGAACCTGCCGATCCGCCGCGTGCTCTTCAGCACCATGACCAAGTTCGACGGCGTGGCCGACCGCACGCTGAGTGAATCGGAAGTGCATCAGATCGCCGGCCGCGCCGGCCGCTACGGCATCCACGAAGAAGGCTTTGCCGGCGTGCTGAAGGAGGCCGAGCCGTCGGCGATGCGCGTGCTGAAGGAACTGCTGCACAAGACACCGCGTGCGCCGCAGGACTTCAAGGCGCCGGTGGCGCCGAACAACTGGCATGTGGAGATCATCTCGTCGCGCCTGCACCTGAGCCGGCTGCGCGACGTGCTCGATGTCTTCATGCAGCAACTCAAGCTCGACGACGCCCACTTCGCGGTGGCCGAACTGGAGCAGATGCTCGAACTGGCCGAACAACTCGACCGCAGCGCCGGCCGGCTGACGTTAAAGGAGCGTTTCATCTACGCCCAGGCGCCGGTCGACACTCGAACTGATGGCCAGGTTCAGGAGTTTCTGTCCTGGAGCGAACACCACGCCCATCTCGGCCGGGCGGGCACGCCCTGGTTCCTCGATCAGGTCGACGGCCACAGCCGGCTCGAACGCATGGAGCAGGCACTTCGGGCCTGCACGCTCTGGCTCTGGCTGGACCTGCGCTTCCCGGGCGTCTACGGCCATCTGGACGCCGTGCTCAGCCTGCGCGGCCAATTGAACGACGGCATCGAGCGGCAGCTGAAAGGCAAACGCCCGCTGGCCCAGATGCGCCAGCGCAGGGCGCCGCGATGAAAGCTCCGGCAAGACTGCAGTCCCTCATCGACGAAGGCCTGATCGACAGCGTGCAACGCCAGTTGATGAGCGGCAAGGAGGCGATGGTCTTCGTGGTGCGCTGCGGCGACGAGACACGCTGCGCCAAGGTCTACAAGGAAGCCACGCACCGCAGCTTCCGCCAGGCCGTCGACTACACGGAAAACCGCAAGGTGAAGAACAGCCGGCAGGCGCGCGCGATGGCCAAGGGCACGCGCTTCGGCCGCCAGGCGCAGGAGGCCGCCTGGCAGAGCGCCGAGGTCGATGCGCTGTACCGCCTGGCGGCCGCCGGCGTGCGTGTGCCGCACCCTTACAACTTTCACGACGGCGTGCTGCTGATGGAACTGGTGGCCGACGAACACGGTGACGCCGCGCCGCGCCTGAACGACGTCGCCTACACACCCGAGATGGCGCGCGCCCACCATGCCGCGCTGCTGCGCGAAGTGGTGCGCATGCTGTGCGCGGGCGTCGTGCATGGCGACCTGTCGGAGTTCAACATCCTGCTGGCGGCCGATGGCCCGGTCATCATCGACCTGCCGCAGGCGGTGGACGCAGCGGGCAACAACCACGCACCGCGCATGCTGATGCGCGATGTGGACAACCTGCGTGATTTCTTCGGACGCCATGCGCCCGAGATCCTGCCCACTGAATACGGCCCCGAGATCTGGGACCTGTACCGGCGCGGCTTGCTGCACGTCGACACGCCTCTGACCGGCCGCTTCGAGCGCCAGGCCGGCAACGTCGACCTCGACAGCGTGCTGCGCGAGATCGACGACGCCCGCGCGGAAGACGCGGCCCGAAGGCTGCGCATGGCGGGCGGCTGAACCCGGCCGGCTGCGGCCTACTTCACCGTCACCGTGATGGTCTGGCTCAGCGACTTGCCGTAGCTCTGATGGGCGCCATTGGCGAACTGCGCGGTCAGCTTGTAAGTGCCCGGCGGCAGCGTGATCTCGGCCTCGGTCTGACCCTTGCCGAAGTGCATGTGGCCCTCGGTGAACGGCACGACGGTGCCGGCGGGAATGGCGTCTAGGTTGATCAGCAGGTGGTGATGCCCGGTGTCGGCCAGCATGGTGCCGGCGGGCGCCACCATCATGCCCTTGATGCCGAAGCGCAGCTTGAACGGACTGCTGACCACTGCGCCGTCGGCCGGCTCGACGATGCTGACGTTCTGCATGGGCTCCTTCGTCGAGGCGCAGCCGGCCAGCAGCAGCACGGTGCCGGCCGCGACGGCGGCGGCGGCCTGGAGAATTGTGCGAGAAAAGATGCTGAGGGAAATCGTGTGGTTCATCGTCGGTGCTCCGTACTGCGCGCTGGCCGTGCGGGGAATGCCGGCCGACTTGGCGAGCCGCTAGCTTCGCACAGGTTTCGGTTTTCGCGTCAGGGCAAGTGCGCAGCGGCCGCCTGCGATGGATGACCACCTGTCACCGCCCCGGCCAGCGCAGCAGCCCGGTGGCCAGGCCGGTGCCGAGCAGGATGACTGCGCAGCCAGCCAGCATGGCCAGGGTGGGTTGCTCGCCGACGATGAGGGCGCCCCAGAGCATCGCGAACACCGGCACCAGGAAAGTCACCGCGATGGCGTTCGACGGCCCGGCGCTGGCGATCAGCCGGAAGTACAGCACGTAGGCCGCGCCGGTGCAGAAGACCGCCAGCGCAGCGGCCATCGCCCAGGCGGCGGGGCCCGGGTTGATGGCCGGCCAGAACCACACCGCGGCGGGCAGCAACCACAGTGTGGCGGCGGCCTGGCTGCCGGCGGCCACCGCCATCGGCGGCACGCCGGTCAAAGTTTTGCGCGTGTAGTTGGCGGCAAATCCGTAAAGCACCGCCGCGCCCAGGCAGGCCGCGATGCCGAGCGTCGGGCTCACGCCATGCTCGCCCGGCCGCAGGCTGGCCTTGCCGGCCACCAAGCCGAGCACGCCGACGAAACCGACCGCCAGGCCCAGCCAGCGCGTGGGCGTCAGACGTTCCTGAAGCCAGAGCCTGGCGATGACCGCCGCCCACAAGGGCGATGTGGCGTTGAACACCGCCGACAGCCCGGCGTTCAGCACCAGTGCCGCCACCGTGAACAGAACGAACGGCAGCGCCGAATTGATCAGCCCGACGACGACGATCGGCCGCCAGTGATGCCGCAGTGCTCCACCCTGACCGCGCCAGGCCAGCAGTGGCAACAGCATCAGGCTGGCGCCGGTCACGCGCACGAAGGCCAACGCGACCGGGCCGAAGTCGGCCGCGCCCAGCCGCATGAGCAGGAAGGAGGCGCCCCAGATGACTGCCAGCAGCACCAGCTCGGTCAGATTGCGGGGTGTCATGCAAGGGCCACCATGGCACCCTCTAGTTCCAGCAGCGCCTGCTTGCGCGACAGTCCGCCGGCATAACCCGTCAGGCTGCCGTCACGGCCCACCACGCGGTGGCAGGGCACGATGATCGACAGCGGATTGCGGCCCACCGCCGCGCCCACCGCACGCACGGCGGCCGGCCGGCCGATCTGCGCCGCCAATTCGCCGTAGGTCGACAGCTGACCGGCGTCGATGCGCCGCAGCTGCGCCCACACGGCCTGCTGGAACGGCGTGCCGCCGGCGTCCAGCGCCACCTCGAATGGCGTCGAGCCGTCGCGCCAGTAGGCCTGCAACTCGCGCAGCGCCTGTGCGATGTGCGGCTGCAATGCATCTTCAGGCACGGCCAGCGCGCCGGGGTGGTGCGCCTGGCTGTCGAACCAAAGGCCTGCCAGGCCATTGGCCGTGGCGGCCAGGCACATCGGGCCGAGCGGGGATTCGACGTGGATCTGGGCGATCAGCGGGTGAGTGTTCTTCATGTCGTCGTTTCCGGTTGTGAAGCAGGCCGGCGTTCCGCGGTTTCCAGGCCTTGCCAGAGGCGCATCACGGCATAGGCGCGCCACGGCCGCCAGGGTTCGGCCAGCGCGGTGATCTCTTTCGGTGAACGTGTGCCGAGCGCGTTCATCAGCCCGATGTCGCTGGCCGGCCAGGCATCGGGCCAGGCCAGCGCGCGCATCGCGATCACCTGCGCCGTCCAGTCGCCGATGCCGGGCAGGGCACGCAGCGCGTCCAGCGTGGTCTGCAGCGGCGCGGCCTGGTGCAGTTCGATCTCACCCGCCGCCACCGCGCCGGCCAGCGCCTGCAGGGCGCCGACACGCTGGCGCACGATGCCCAGCCTGCCGATCACCTCGGGGTCGGCAGCGGCCAGCACCTGCGCGCCGGGGAATACATGGGTCAGCGCCGGGTAGGGCGTGGCGACCGGCGTGCCGAAACGGTCCACCAGGCGCTGCACCAGGGTGCGCGCGGCCTTCACGGTGACCTGCTGGCCGAGCACCACGCGCACGGCGGTCTCGAAGCCGCAGAACGAACCCGGCAGGCGCAGCCCCGGGCGCGGCGGCAATGGCAGCAGGGCCAGCACGGGGTCGATCGATGCGGGGTCGGCATCGAGGTCGAAGGCCAGCCGCACGCGCTGCAGCACGGCGCCGAGCACCGGCGCCAGGCTCGGCGATGTCGTCACATGCAGCTCGTTGCGTTCGGGCTTGAAGCGGCAGGCCAGCCAGCCGGCCAGCGGCTCGCCGCGGTGCAGCCAGCCCACCGTGCGCCGAAATTCGCCGCCGCTGAGCTCTTCCACGCCGCGCAGTTCACGGCGCGCGAAGAAGCCGAGCATGGCCTCGGTGTCGTAGGGCGGGCGGTAGGCCAGGCGCAGGGTCGGCGTGTTCTGGGTGCCGCCAGCGGCGCTGGCCAGCGAACCCGCGCGCCGCAGCTGCGTCGGATTGAGCCGGTAATGTTCGACGAATGCGGCGTTGAAACGCCGCAGGCTGCCAAAGCCGCTGGCGAGAGCGACCTGCGTCACCGGCTGTGCGGTGTCGGTCAGCAACTGCTTGGCCAGCAGCAGGCGCTGCGTGCCCAGGTAGTCGCTCGGCGCCACGCCATGGGTGGCCTGGAAGATGCGCCGCAGGTGGCGGTCGGTGACGCCCAGGCGGGTGGCCAGCACGGGCAGCGCGGTGGCCTGGCCGCTGTGCACCGCATGTTCGATCCAGCGCGCCGCAGCATCCGCCAGCGCGCGCGACGAGTCCGTGTGCGACAGCCCGGGGGCGATCTCGGGCCGGCATTTCAGGCAGGGTCGGAAGGCGGCTGCCTCTGCCAGCGCGCGGCTCGTGAAGAAGCGGCAGTTTTCGCGCCTTGGCGTGCGCACCCGGCACACCGGCCGGCAATAGACGCCGGTGGAGGTGACGCCGACGAACAGCCGGCCGTCGAAGCGCGCATCACGGGCGGCGAGTGCGAGATAGGCGGCGTCGGTGTCGAGGTCCATCGGGCCATGATAGGCGCCGGGCGGGTGTCGACTCGCCGTTTTCGGACCTGTCGTCCGGCGTCCTACATCGCCCTGAAAAGATGCACATAGGCCCGGCTCACCGGCAGCTCGGTGGCGTGGCCCCTGACGCGCAGGAACAGGCGGCTCAGTTCGTCGCGCCGGGTGCCGGCCAGATGCGCCAGGTTGACCAACGTGGCGCGGTGCACCTGCTGGAAGAGGGCAGGGTCGAGCTGCTGTGCCAGCTCCGCGATCGGGCTGCGGATCAGGAACTCGGCGCTGGCCGTCTGCACGCAGGTGTACTTCTCGTCGGCGCGAAAGAAAAGCACGTCCCGCACGTCGATCTGGTGCGTGAGTTCGCCCATGCTGGCGCGCACCCAGCGCAGGTGCGGCGCGCTCGCCACGCTGGCGGTGGCGGGCGCCAGGCGCTGCAGCGCGGCCAGCAGGCGGGCGTCGCCGTCGGCGGCAGCGGGCTCAGCGGATGTCGGCGCCAATGAACGCCGGATGCGCTCTACGGTGCGCTGCAACCGCTCGCTGCCGACCGGCTTCAGCACATAGTCGATGGCCTCGCTCTCGAAAGCGCTGACCGCATATTCGTCAAAGGCGGTGACGAACACGACGCGGGTGTGGCCCTCGATGCCCTGTGCCACCTCCAGCCCGGTCAGGCCCGGCATCTGGATGTCGAGGAAGGCCAGGTCGGGCTGCAGCGCGGTGATGCGCTCGGCTGCTTCCAGGCCATGACGCGCGATGTGCACGACCTGCAATTCCGGCCACAACGTGGCGAGCTGTGCGGCCAGCGCGCGCGCCAGCGCGGGTTCGTCGTCGGCAATCAGGGCGGTGGTCACAGGCTCGCTCCGGGGTTCGGCAGGGTGATGCGCGCCAGTGTGCCGGCATCGGTGGCAGTCAGTTCCAGCGTGGCCTCGCCGCCGTAGCGCCCCTGCAGGCGCTGGCGGATGTTGGTCAGCGCCATGCCGGCGCCTGCGCGGTTGCCGCGCCGGGGCGGACAGTCCAGGCCGCGGCCGTTGTCCAGCACTTCCAGCAGCAGCTGGCCGCCCGCCACGTGTGCCCGCACGGCCACCGTGCCGCCGTCCAGCGTGGGCTCCAGCCCGTGGTGGACGGCGTTTTCCACCAGCGGCTGCAGCAGCAACGGCGGCACCGGCACACGTTGAGAGGCCTCGTCGGCTTCGATGCTGAACGTCAGCCGGTCTTCCATGCGCGACTGCAGCAGCAGCAGGTAGGCGCGCGCCAGTTCCAGCTCTTGCGACAGCGGCACCTCGTCGTGGCGCAGGGTGCTCAATGAAGCACGCAGGTAGTCGGTGAAGGCCTGCAGCATGGCCTTGGCGCGGGGTGGGCTTTCGTCGATCAAGGAGATCACACCGGCCAGCGTGTTGAAGAGGAAGTGCGGTTCGATCTGGCCTTGCAGCAGGCGAAGCTGCGCTTCGGTGGCGCGCTTTTCGGCCTCCACCTGGCGTGTCTTGATGGCGAAAAACTGGTACAGCACGGTGCTGATCAGCAGCGAAAGCAGGAGGCTGCCGACGATGGTGTTCGGGTCGCTCAGGCGGAACCAGCCCGGCCCGTCCTGGTCCACCAGCCAACTGCCCAGGGGCCAGCCTATGGCCGTGCCCAGCAGGGGCACGGCCGAGAAAAACACGGCGCGCATGGGCCCACTGAAGGCTCTGATGCGGGCGTCGCCGACCAGCGGCACGATCAGCCTGAACATGGCATGGATGCTGAAACCGATGCACAGCGACACCACCAGGTTGATGCCGTACCACTCCCCCCAGCCGCGCCAGTTGCGCCAGGCGCCCGTGCCTCCGGCGAAGAGCGCGAAGCCGATCACCGTGAAGGCCGCCGCGATGGCCATGCAGAAGAGCAGGGTCCAGAGCAAGTGCAGCCATTCCGGACCGACGCGGCGCAGGTCGGACGAGACCCAGGAACGCCAGGAGGCAGCGAGGTAGGGGCGGGTGAATGTCATGCGGTGCAGTGTAGGCAGCGGGCCACCCGGCCGGCCGGCGCAAGCCGATGAACGGCGACCCGGGCTCTCGGTTCGACAGCCCGGGCGACGAGCGGCATCGGCGCAGGGTGCCTTGCACCGCTGCCTACAATCCCGGCAACCCCTCTTCAGGCAGCACGCATGCAGATCCACGCCTCCGTCTTCAAGGCCTACGACATCCGTGGTGTCGTCGGCCAGACCATCGACGAGACATTCGCCGAGCATCTGGGCCGCGCTTTCGGCAGCGCGGCGCGCGCCGCCGGCGAGCGCGCGGTGGCGGTCGGCCGCGACGGCCGGGTCTCCGGCCCCGCGCTGAGCGCGGCGCTGATCCGCGGCCTGGTGTCCACCGGCCTCGACGTCGTCGACCTCGGCCCGGTCACCACGCCGATGCTGTATTACGTGGCCGCCACACGCGGCGCGCACAAATGCAGCAGCGGCATCCAGGTCACGGGCAGCCACAACCCGAAGGACTACAACGGTTTCAAGATGGTGCTGGCCGGCCGCGCCATCCATGGCGAGGACATCCAGCGACTGCGCCGCCGCATGGAGGCCGAGGACTACGTGGCCAGGCGCGGCCGCGCGGCACGCATGGACATCGGCCCCGAGTACGCCCACCGCATCACCAGCGACTGCCGGCTGGCGCGCCCGCTGAAGATCGTCGTCGACTCCGGCAATGGCATCCCGGGCGCCAGCGCACCGGCCATCCTGCGTGCGCTGGGTTGCGACGTGGTCGACATCTACAGCCGCGTCGACGGCGACTTTCCGAACCACCACCCCGACCCCAGCAAGCCCGAGAACCTGGCCGACCTGATCAGGATCGTGCATGCCACCGACGCCGACCTCGGCCTGGCCTTCGACGGCGACGGCGACCGCCTGGGCGTCGTCACCAAGGGCGGCAACGTCATTTACCCGGACCGCCAGATCATGCTGTTCGCGCGCGACATCCTCTCTCGCCACCCGGGCGGCACCATCATCTATGACGTCAAGTGCTCGCAGCGTCTGCCTGTGGCCATCCGGCAGGCCGGCGGCGTGCCGCTGCTCTGGAAGACCGGCCACTCGCTGATCAAGGCCAAGCTGAAGGAAACCGGCGCGCCTTTCGCCGGCGAGATGAGCGGCCACATCTTCTTCGGCGAACGCTGGTATGGCTTCGACGACGCCACCTACACGGCCGCCCGGTTGCTTGAAATCCTGTCCCGCCACGACGACCCCGGCGCCGTGCTCGACGCATTGCCCACCAGCTTCAACACGCCCGAACTGAACGTGCCCTGCGCCGAAGGCGAACACCATGCCGTGGTGGCCGAACTGCAGGCCCGCGTGGCCGATGGCCGGCTGGTCTTCGAAGGCGGCGAGGTCGGCCTGATCGACGGTCTGCGTGTCGACTTCGGCGACGGCTTCGGCCTCGTGCGGGCCTCCAACACCACGCCTGTGCTGGTGCTGCGTTTCGAGGGCCACACGGCCGAAGCGCTGGCGCGCATCGAGGCGCGGTTCATGGGTGCGCTGCGCGATGTGAAGCCCGATGCGCAGGTGGCGCTCGCCGCACATTGAGCGCCTGCGCCGCACGCCCGCGCCGAGGCCGGCACGTCTTGCGAGTGTCTTGTCGATGAAGGCGGTGCTGGCGCGTTTCGCCTATTCCACGCTGCTGCGCCTGGCCACGCCGCTGTACTTCCTGCGGCTGTGGCGGCGCGGCCGGCGCGAGCCGCTGTACCGCAGCGCCTGGGGCGAACGGCTGGGCTTCGGCAGCGGCCCGCAGGTGACGGGGCGGCTGTGGATCCATGCCGTCTCGCTGGGTGAAACACGCGCTGCCGCCGCCTTGATCGACGCCCTGCGCAGGCACCGCCCCGCGCTGCGCGTGCTGCTCACCCACGGCACGGCCACCGGGCGTGAGGCCGGCGCGCGGCTGCTGCGCGCCGGTGACGCGCAGGCCTGGCTGCCCTACGACACGCCGGGCGCGGTGCGCCGTTTCCTCGTTCACCACCAGCCCGCGCTGGGCGTGTTGATGGAAACCGAGATCTGGCCCAACCTGCTGTTCGCCGCACAGGCGCGCCACCTGCCGATGGTGCTGGCCAACGCCAGGCTGAGCGAGAAGAGCCAGGCCAGGGGGCTGCGGTTGAAGACGCTGCTGGGGCCGGCTGCGAACTCGCTCACGCTGGTGCTGGCGCAGACCGCCGACGACGCGCGCCGCCTCGGCGCGGCCGGCGCCCCGGCCGTGAAGGTGGAGGGGAACCTGAAGTTCGACATGACACCCAACCCCAAGCTGGTGGCGCGCGGGTTGCAGTGGCGGCAGATGCTGTCGCGCCCGGTGGTGCTGGCCGCCAGCACGCGTGAGGGCGAGGAGGAGCCGCTGCTCGCCGCCTGGCGCGCCCTGCCGGCGCCGCGCCCCCTGCTGGTGCTGGTGCCGCGCCATCCGCAGCGGTTCGACGCCGTGGCCTCGACGATCTCGCTGGCCGGGCTGTCTTTCGAGCGGCGCAGCGGCTGGGCCGACGCACCGCCGGCCGACGCCGCAGCCGCCGATGTCTGGCTGGGCGACTCGATCGGCGAGATGCCGCTCTACTACGGCTTGGCCGATGCCGCGCTGCTCGGCGGCAGCTTCGCCCGCCTGGGCGGGCAGAACCTGATCGAGGCTGCGGCCTGCGGCTGCCCGCTCGTGATGGGCCCGCACACCTTCAACTTCGCCGAAGCCGCGCGGTTGGCGCTGGCCGCCGGCGCCGCGCAGCGCGCCACCGATATCGACGATGGCGTGGCACGCGCCGTCGCCTTGGCCCGCGACCCGCAGCGCAACGGCTGGGTGGACAACGCGCTGGCCTTCACGGCCGCGCACCGCGGCGCGGCCGACCGCATGGCCGTTCAGGTCGAGGCGATGATCTACACCGTCAGCGGCCCACTTCGCGAGTAAGCACGGGCGGGGTCGCGGCGCGCCGGGGGTGTCAGCGAGGCGCCTGCGCCTCGACCCGGATCGCCGAATACCACGCCGCCAGGTTGGCGATGTCGTCGTCGTTGAGGCCCTTGGCGATGACGTTCATGATCTCGTGATGGCGGGTGCCGCTGCGGTAGTCGCGCAGTTTCGTCAACAGGTAGATCTCCGGGTGGCCGGCGATGTTGGGCGCGTCGGGCCGCACCGACAGCCCGAGCTGGCCATGGCACACCATGCACATTTGCGACTTGACGCGGCCGGCCTCGACATCACCGGCCCAGGCCGGTTTGGCCAGCAGCATGCCGCAGGCGGCGAGCAGCGCCGGAACGAGGGTGGTGTGGAACATTCTGGAAGGATGATTCATGAGCCAGCATAAAAAAGCCCGTCACGCGGCTGCGAACGGGCTTGTTGAAAAACAGCTACACGGGGCCGGGCGACCAGCGGCCCGCCCCGTGTGGCACAGCACTTACGGCGCGCGGTAGCTCACCCGGTAGATGGCACCGGCGAAGTCGTCGCTGATCAGCAGCGAGCCGTCCTTCATCTGCGCCACGTCGACCGGCCGGCCACGATAGAGGCCGGTGTCCTTGTCGAGGAAGCCGTCGGCGAAGACCTCGCTCTTGTCGGCCGTGCCGTCGGCCTTCATCGACACGAAGTCGATCAAGCCGCCGCTGGCCTTGGTGCGGTTCCAGGAACCGTGCGCCGCCACGAAGGCGCCGCCCTGGTACTTGGCCGGGAACATCTTGCCGTTGTAGAAGGTCATGCCGAGCTGCGCCTGGTGCGCGGGGAACTCGATCTGCGGCTTGGTCCAGGCCGCCGGTGGCTTCATGTCCTTCAGGTCGGGCGCGGCGGCCGTGCCTGCGATCTGCGTGTTGTTGCCGTGGATGAACGGGTAGCCGAAGTGCTCGCCACCCGCCTTCGTGATGCGGTTGAGCTCACCCGGCGGGATCTCGTCGCCCATGCCGTCGGTCTGGTTGTCGGTGAACCAGACGGTCTTGTCCTTCGGGTTGATGTCCATGCCGACCGAGTTGCGCACGCCGCGGGCGACCACCTCGCGGCCCGTGCCGTCGAAGGCGTTCATCTTGACCATGCCGCCGATGCCCAGTTGTTCGTACAGCGCCACCTTCTCGCGCGGTTGCACGTTGTAGGGCTGGCCGAGGGTGATGTAGAGATTTTGATTCGCGTCGACCCGGCAGGTGCGTGCGCCGTGGTTGTAGCTCTCTTCTTCGACCGGCACCAGCTTGCCCTGCGGCACGACCTCGATCACCGCGACGTCCGGGCCTTCGTAGAAGAACTCGGCGGCCGGGAAGTTCAGCACGCGGTTGTGCTCGGCGACGATCAGGAAGCCATCTTTCGTCCAGCACACGCCGTTCGGATTGGTGAACTTCAGGCTCGGGGCGAACGACTTCACCTCGTCGGCCACGCCGTCGCTGTTGCGGTCGGTCACGGCCCAGACGGTGGTCTTGCGGGTGCCGACGAACAGCATGTTGGTGCTGGGCGCGACGGCCATGTGGCGAGCATCGGGCACGATGGCGTACAGCTCGATCTTGAAACCCGGCGGCAGGTTGACCTTCTTCAGGTTTTCCTTGATGGCATCGGCGTTCTTGCCGGTCTGCGGTATGACCGGGATGTTCAGGTCGGTGGTCGCGACCTTCATCTGCTTGAGCTTCTCGATGTTCGGCTGTGCGCTGGCCGGCAATGCGGCGGCGCAGGTCAGCGCTGCCATGACGGCAAGCCGCGAGGGAAGCAGACGGGGGGTGTGCATGATCGATCTCCGGGATGGTTATGGTGAGAACTCCGCCGCCGTGACGAGCACGGGGCGCGACGGTCAAAATGCAATGTGCGTACCAGTGCGGGAACACCCTGAGCCGAAGCATCCGGGCATGGCCCGGACCGGGCCAGGGGTGGATTCGACTGTTCAGAAACGTTGCCACTGCATCGGCAACTGTCCAGAAACTGGGCAGTTGCCCTGCGTGCACTGCGCTGCTACCGTCAATCCCTTCATTGGGATGAATTGCGGAACATGAGCCGACACCGATCGGCCCGAGGAGACAAGATGATTGCCAGCCATGAGCGACAGTTGGAGCACGCGCGTGCCGTGCGGGCGCGCGGAAACGCCATGCCACCGGAAGGTTTGCCGCCCGTCAATATTCTCGACAGCTGGGTGCGCTGCATGCACGCCGGGCTGGACGCAGCGGCCGTACCCAGCGTGCCGGTGGTCCTCGCCAGCGACCTGGCGCAACGCCGCGAACGTTCGCAGTTCGTGCGCCGGCTCGCCCAGGCGCAGCTTGAGACGCTGTCGCAGCAGATCGCCGGCTCCAACTTCCTGCTCGCCTTTGCCGATGTCGAAGGCGTCATCCTCGATCTCTTTGCCGACAACCGGTTTTCCATGAGCGGCAGCGATGCAGGCATCGTGGCGGGCAGCCGCTGGGGCGAAGGGATCTGCGGCACGAACGGGCTGGGCACCGCGCTTGCCACCGGGCAGCCGGTGGCGGTCACCGGGATGGAGCACTACATGCTGCAGCTCGGTGACATTTCCTGCACCGCCGCGCCGGTGCGCGACGCCCGGGGCGATGTGGTCGGCGTGCTCGACGCATCCTCCTATTTCGAGTCTCGCCAGCGCCACACCCAGGCGCTGGTGCAGATGGCGGCCACCCACATCGAGCATGGTCTGCTGGTGCACCAGATGCGCTCGCAGTTCGTGCTCGCCATCCACCCGCGCGCCGAGTACCTGGGCACCTTGTCGGCGGGCCTGCTGGCCTTTGACGAGGGCGGTTCGCTGCTGGCTGTGAATGCGCGTGCCCGCAGCCTGCTGGCGGGGTTGGAGGCCGTCCACGGCACGGCTTTCGAAACGCTGTTCGGCGAGCCCTTCGAGCTTGTTCTGGCGCGCCTGCATGTCGGCCACGAGACGCGACTGCGCGACGCGCTGGGCAGCTCGCTGGTGGCCTCCGTGGTGTGCCGGCCGCAGGTGCGCCGTCCGCGCGCGCCGGTGGCATTGCGTCCGCTGGCGTCGGTGGCATTGCCTCCGCAGGCATCGGCGGCATTGCGTTCGCCGGCGCCGGCTGAGGCACCATTGGCAACCAGGCCTGCCATGTCAACCCCGGCGCCGATTGTCCGGTCACCCGGCTTCCTCGCCGACGACCCCGCGGTGGCAGCAGCGTGCCGGCTGGTGCAGGGCGCTGTGCGCATGCAGGTACCGATCCTGATCTGCGGCGAGACCGGCACCGGCAAGGAGATGCTGGCGCGCCACGCGCACACCTGCAGCGGGCGCCACGGCGAGTTCGTGGCCGTGAACTGCGGCGCCCTGCCCGACGAGCTCTTCGAGGCCGAGCTTTTCGGCTATGTCGGCGGCGCTTTTACCGGGGCGCGCCGTGAAGGCAGCATCGGCCTGATCGCGAGCGCCGACGGCGGCACCCTGCTGCTCGACGAAGTGCGCGAACTGCCGCTGCAATTGCAGGCCGCGCTGCTGCGCTTTCTGGACGACCGGCTGGTGCGCCCGGTGGGCGGCACGGCATCGCGCCGTGTCGACGTGCAGTTGCTGGCCGCCACCAACGTCGAACTCGAAGACGAGGTGGCGGCGCGGCGCTTTCGTGAAGATCTGCTGTACCGGCTGAACACGGTCAAGGTGAGCCTGCCGCCGCTGCGCCGCCGGCTCGACTTCGAGGCCGCGGTGCACAGCGTGCTGGCATTCATCGACGGCCGCGCCTGCATCGGCGCCGAGGCGGTGGCGCGGCTCGCCCAGCATGGCTGGCCGGGCAACTTTCGCGAGCTGCGCGCGGTGCTCACGCGTGCGCTGCTGGCCCGCCAGTCGCTGGCCGACGATGGCCGCTTGGAGCTGGCCGACGTGGAGCCGCTGCTGCCGGCGGCCGGCGCGTTGGCCGGCTCCGTGTTGCAGCAGAGTGCCACCGACCTGGTGCTGCGCGAGTTCGAGCGTTGCGGGCGCAGCGTCAGCCGCACGTCGCGCGGCCTCGGCATCTCTCGCACCACCGTCTACCGCCATCTGCGCGAGGCCGGCCCGGGTGCGATGCGCTGATGCCGCGCACTCAAGCCGCGCACTGACTCTGCATACTGACGCCGCACACTGACTCCGCACACTG
>Ga0105046_10005890_pt1 | contig 19368 bp, 18 predicted proteins | sample MAT03_FD_78385 | JGI IMG/M metagenome (GOLD analysis project Ga0105046, IMG submission 78385) | Freshwater microbial communities from Lake Fryxell liftoff mats and glacier meltwater in Antarctica - MAT-03 (megahit assembly) | ecosystem: Environmental > Aquatic > Freshwater > Ice > Liftoff... | reverse complement strand
TAGTGGGAGCATCTTGCTCCCATATTGTAGTAGTGGGAGCATCTTGCTCCCATATTGTAGTAGTGGGAGCATCTTGCTCCCATATTGTAGTAGTGGGAGCATCTTGCTCCCATATTGTAGTAGCGGGCAAGATGCCCGCACTACTTATTTATCGGTGTTTTATATCTCTGAAAAGATAAAAATAAGATGCTGACCTTCAATCTTTTTAAAAGCCGAAGAAACAAGGTTTTAAATATTCTCTAGTGAGAGTAATAAAAGAGCGTTATATAGCAATCCTATTTGATTTGTGAAAATCGCAAGACTCAGATCCCCGACTTCTTAGATAAGTCGGGGATCTCGTTGTTCACGAATGATTAAGTAGGGCTATAGTTGCAATTAAAAATGTAAATTTTACAAATTTTATTAACTTGACTTATCAGCGACAAAACATTAACATAATCTGGTTATGAATTTCAGATGATGTTTGTAAAGTCTAATTTATTAGTTGCCGGGCGATTAGAAATCGCGGCTACACAGACAAAACCTGCCTCCGCAGGTTAACAAACTCTTGATTTTGTATGCTTTCCACAGAAGTGGACTTAGCTTGTGTAGTAGCGAATTATATTCGCCCAATACTTTTAAAACATCCTCTGATAATATTTAGTTGTTTTTTATCGGGATTTTAATCTGAAAAAGTAAAGGTTTTAGCAACTCTGTGAGACTAATTTAGTAGTTTGGCAGGATGCATTTTTTACTTTTCAGATATTCTTTCATCTGGCTTAATTTGGGTAATTAAGACTACTTGCCTCTACGATTAGACGTTTGTTTTGTCTATTCGAGACATTTAATCACATAGCAAAGGAGTGAAAATTCATGAAGGCGAAACTTTTCAAGTTTTTGGGTTTACCTTGTGCTTTAGTTATGCTGGGTAATACACCATCTCTGGCTGACAGTGCAACTGGTACAATTAGGGAATATCATCTAAATAGTCAGATACCAGGAAGGGGTGTATGTCTTCAAATGAACCCTACATCACCAAGTGTTAGCGGTTGGATATGTTTGTGGAAGGATAATGCTTTGTACCAAGAAATTACTGATATACTTCTTGAGGGTTATTCGTCAAGAAAAACCTGTTTGATTGGTTGGAATACTTATCGCGGCGGTCTGGCAGCTATTGATGTTGTAAGCTGCTATAATTAAGCGTTTCCACAGTTGAAACCAAGTACAGGCTTTGAGCATTTCAACCGCAGACTAACATCTGTCAAGATAAAATTGATGGGGTGAATAGTTACTTAGGCTATAGCAATCTTAGAGGTTGTTTGAAAAGTGTCTCGCTGTGACTTTAGGCGTTTTTAGATCTCCCCTAACCCCCCTTAAAAAGGGGGGAACCGGAATCAAAGTCCCCCAATTTATCGGGGGATTTAGAGGGATCTAAAACTTTTGATACTAACAAGAGGACTTTTCAAACATCCTCTTAAATCATTTGTGAAATCTTCTCTTTCTCCACTTCTCTACGAGACGCTGCGCGTAGCTTGCTTCTTTGCAGGAGTACGCGCCCTTTGCGGTTCGTTAAACAAAGTAATTTTCACAACTCAGATAGGATTGCTATAGTAGTTTGCCAAAGGAACGAATGCGGGGTAAGGGAGAAAGGTGTTTTATCCCTTACATTCCGCAGGTTGGCGAGATCGCTTTCATAAATTTCCTGAGTTTCAGCCCATATAGGTTGAGCGATGCGTAGATTGGGCTGCGCCAACGTCAGAATAGTTGAGAACACTGTCAATAAGCTACAAAAAACATAAATTGGTAGTAAATGCTCATATCAGTTATCCAACAAAGGTTTGAGGCTATAACCTACCATAAATATCTGAGAACGAAACTAAATCTGCGGAATGTCGGTTGAACTTAAAACTGTCCTGAGTATTGGTAGATGAACACTGTTATGAAGTATAAACTCAGTCTTTCACAAAGTTTAATGACTCTTTTAGCTACTGCTACAGTTTTGCTTGTAGGCCCCACTAATAGTGCTTTTGCGATACCTGAAGCCTGTAATGGGAGTTTGGGAATACAAGCTTTAGGTAATTGGCCTGGTTCCACAAGTATGACAGCCTTAGATGGCAGGCTGTATATTACCCAAGGTCAGGGATTATGGCGTGTTAACCCCTGTGATGGGAGTTCGATAAGACTAGGAGCAGGGGATTGGACTGGTTCCACAAGTATGGCTGCCTTAAATGGCTGGCTGTATATTATCCAAGGTGGGGTATTATGGCGTGCTAACCCCGATGATGCGAGTTGGATCAATCTAGGAGGGGGTTGGGGTGGTTCCACAACTATGACAGCCTTAAATGGCTGGCTGTATATTACCCAAGGTCAGGGATTATGGCGTGTTAACCCCAGTAATGGGAGTTCGACAAGAATATAGGTTACAAAACCTCTGGCTTAACTCCCAATACGGTTCGGATACATCCGTGAAAGGTTAAGATAAAGCGCCTTTTGTCAATCAGTTAAAATACTCAAGATAGTATTAATAAAAATGATAAAGTCTTTGATAGCTTTATCCTTTCCCCTTTAACATTTCACCAGCCCAAACCCAGCAATTTTTTGACAATTCAGGTCATGTGGAAAAGCCCACGAAAAACCTAACCCCCTAACCCCCTTCCCGACGCGGGAAGGGGGAAAATTCAAAGTCTCTCTCCTTGTAGGAGAGAGACTTAGAGAGAGGTTTCCAGATAACCTGAAAAGTCAGAGCAATTTTAAGTTGACAAACTACTCAGAGCGATCGCATCTTATCCCATTTCACTCAATGACAAATCGCCCAGCCGTAAATATTTGTTGTGCCGTTAGTTGCAAGTTGTGAAAGATTGAAGAAATAAGTTGCTCGTTGTTTTGAAACAACTGTTTTTGATACTCATCCTCTATTAGGGTACAAATTGTCACCGTTGGCTGTTTAGGTTTGCCAATATATTCTCTGCCACCAATACCCAGATAATCAACAATCCAATATTCAGGAACTCCTAACAGGGCATAATCTTCAACCTTACGGGCGTAATCGTTCTGCCAGTTTGTACTCACAACTTCCGCAATCACTTTGATTGAGTTTCCTGATGTAATTACAGGTTGTTGTTGCCATAATGGTTCATTAATTAATTGAGTTTGGTCTAACACAATCACATCGGGACGAAAAGCTGTTTCTGTTCCTAATAGTTTAATTAAACAGCGATGGGGGATAAAGTAACTTAGATCCTGACGATCAATTTCTACATTCAGTTTTCGCCCAATCAAGGCAGATACTTGCTCGTGTGGCCCGGTTGGTTCCATCTCAATTAATTCACCATCAATTAGTTCATAGCGATCGCACTCACCGTAATGGCTAATAAATTCATCAACGGTTAGAATTATTGAGGCTGATTGAACCATTGCGATTATTCCTCATGATACATTTATTGACGCTTTGCCGCTTTGCCGCTTTTAAGATACATTTTATAGCGATGAATTATGCTCAATATAAGAGCGGAGAGCGGAGTTAATTAGAGATTGGTAGCCTTTTCCTTTGCTTTTAAACCAATCCAAAATATCTTGATCTAGTTGAATCAATGTGGCTTCTTGGCTAACAGGTTTTACCATTTTGGCCGTTTCCCAGAATTGCCGATCTAATTCAGGAATATCTGAAGTATCAATCGCTGTATCAGGGATATTTTGGAGGTCTTTAAGTCGATTGGGCGAGATACTCATAGTAGGTTCTCCTTTCTTTGGGGGTGGCTTTTCGGGCAGAGATTAATCGAATTTTGTCGTTTCTGTCTGTATGCGCGACGGTAATAATTACAACGCCTTGGATTGAGCCAATACTAGTTTCTCGAATTTCTTCATAGTCGTACCGTTCATCAATTGAGGTAAAAACAACACCGTCAAATATTTCTGTAGCTTCTTCAAAACTAATGCCATGTTTCTGGATATTTTGTTGGTTTTTATTTTTGTCCCATTCAAATTTCATTCAACTATACATAATCAATATAGAATCAAGTGTAATAAATAAGATAAAGGCGTGAGGAAAAAACTCACACCTTTTTATTTAAACTTTTTTCCCACCGCCTGCTAAGAGTTCTAGAATGACTCCATTTGTCCAGCCGAAACCAACTTCGTTAGAACTATATCCAAAGGAGATTTCGTCAGAAACGTTGGCAGAACAGCGTTCAACATCATATTTCTCAACTAGGGTATTGTGACGCTCGAATTCTTTAATTACCATAGCCAAGAATTTGTTGGCAATGCGATCGCCTTCTGTATGATACCCATAACGGTGAAGTCCCTGGACGGCAATGAACGTCAATGGTGCCCAACCAAAGGGAGCATCCCACTGGTTTCCGGTGATATGAGTACTGGTAAGAATTCCGCCTGGGGCTTCAAACAAAGAGAGATTTTCCACGACGCGCTGGGCTTGGGCTTGAGAAGAAATTCCTAGCCATAGGGGATAAAATGTGGTAGCAAATTCGTAGCGGCGGCGTTCTCCACTCTGGAAGTGGTAATCAAGATATAGTCCCTGTTCTTCATCCCAGAGACACTCATCGATGCGATCGCGGCGGATATCTGCACGATCGCGCCATTGCTGTTCCAGTTCTTTGTTCCCCAAAATAGCGTTAATTTGGGCTAAGTCTTGTTCTACCTGATACAGCAAACTGTTGAGGCACACAGGAGCGTAGTGGAGGATATCAGCACTGAAGGGGCCAAATCGGTTAGTGATATCAAAACCGGACTCGCGCATGGTGCGATCGCCCCTGTAAAATAGGTGGGTCAGTTGGTTATTTTCGCGATCGTAGTAAAGATTAACGTCGTAATCGTCAACCTCAAAGGTTTGGTAATATTCCTTGACGCGATCATAGTGGCTTTTTCCCTCCTCATCTCGCTCGGAAAACAAAACTTCTGGCGCGGGGCCTTCCCCAAAGGCATAAAATCTGGATAAGCCGGTTGCGGGATTCAAATGGGGCGGTACTACCCAGTAATAGTAAAATTGTTCTAACAGGGGGACGGTTGATCTCAACCACTCTTCATCCTGGGTGTGCTGGAATAGTGCCAAAACCATCATGCTGAGGACTGGAGGCTGCGATCGCGACAGCATATAAGTCCGGTTGGAATTGAGGATAGTGCCGTAATGCTTCACCTGGTACAACAATTGGTCAACTTGGCTTTGCGCTAGATCCCATTCTTCATCGTGCAAAAGCCCCAGTAATATAAAGTAGCTGTCCCAGCCATACATTTCGTTAAATCGACCACCTGGTACTACATAAGGGCCTGGTAGATATAGTAAGCCATGCTCTTTAATCGCTTCCGCTTCAGTTGGCAAAGTGCGAATTTGCAGTCGTTGCATATCCTTGGAAGATAGCGATCGCTCTAAGATAGCCTGAATGTTGGGACAATCTTCTGAGGGGGAAATGTAGACGATCCAAGGAGTATCGGTTTTGTGGTCTAGTTTGGTATCTTTGGCAGATTGTAATAAGTGTTCGTGCGATCGCGTTAAGGTTTTCCAGGTTTTTTTGATATGGAGGCGCACGGTGTCTATCTGCGTGGTGGTGAGTGTTGGGGTGATCATAATTTAGAATTTTTTTAACGCAAAGGGACGCAAAGGGAATCGCAGAGGTACGCAGAGGTTTTAGGGGGTTTTCTCTGCGTGGGGTAGATTTATGTTTTTATTGGGCACTACTAATTAATAGGGCGACTGGGAAATGGGCGAGGGCTGATCCGATGGATAGGGTTTGGGTGGTTTGTAAGGGTTGTTGAGTGAGGACGTTTTTCCAGGTGGGGGAAGTTCCAGGGGGGAGTTGCAGGTGCGTATCTTGCCATACTGATAAGCCGTTGGGGTTTTCTCCTGGCTGGATGAGGTTTGTTAAAAAGCGAGGCGCGATCGCGATCGCTGTTTGATTGCCTTCTTGTCGCGCAAAGGCGATTATATGATTGGCGTGGGTTCCCTGAACTTCTAAGGGGAGATAATCGCCGTCCTGGAATAATGAGACATAGTTTGTTCTGGCTTGGAGTAATTGAGCCGTTAAAAACAGTTTGATTCTGCCGTCGGTTTTATCACTCAGCAATTCTTGAATTAAACCCAGAATGTCGGTTTTCACCTGTTCGCGGATGGCGCTTAAGTAGGTGCGTCGCTGTTCAAAATCCACGGGACGACGGTTGTCTGGATCGACTAGGCTTAGTTCCCAAAGTTCTGTTCCTTGGTATACATCGGGTACGCCGGGAGCGGTAATCTTCAGTAGAGTTTGGGAAAGGGAATTGAAGATACCATACTCTGCAATTCTCCCTTGAAAGGGACGAAAGGCTTCTAGAAATTCCCCGGAGAGGGAAGGGTTGAGTACTTTTTCAATGAAGGAGGTACAAGCTTGTTCATACTCGCTATCAGGTCGCAACCATGCTGTATGGACTTTCGCTTCTCGAATTGCCTTAATTATATAGTCCTTCACCCGTTCCACAAAGGATGCATGTTCGTGTTCTGCAAAGGGAAATGCCCCTACTAAGGTTTGATAGAGAAAATACTCGTCGTTGCGATCGGGCATAGCGAAGCCGTGGCGATGGCTACGATGTCCTCGATTCATGGCACTCCAGGTATTTACCTGCTGATCCCATTCATCGGGGATTTCTGAGAGGATATTCAATCTGGCCCGCACATCTTCGCCGCGTTTGGTGTCGTGTGTGGCTGTGGTGTTCATTGTGTGAGGCCAGGTTTCTTGGTGCTGTTTGTTAAAGGCATGAAATTTGGCTAAGTCGATGCCAAAATGACCAGGATTTCCCCCGACTTCATTCAGCGACAGCAACCGATTGTAAACATATAATGTGGTGTCTTCTACGCCTTTTGCCATTAACGGGCCACTGTATTGCTGCATCCGTAAGACAAAATATATCCACTGTTCGCGTTCTGTTTGAGTCAGAGAATTATCAAACTCTAGCAGCATTAACTTTTCAATAAAGGTCAGTTCGTTCTGCAACAGGGGCGCTTGTTCTTTGGCTTGGCGAATTACTTCTTGAATGGTAGCGCGATCGCTATCCCCAATCCCATCGGGTGTAATGTACGTGCGGTAAATCGGGAAGAGTGTCAAAACTTCGGCGATCGCTCTTTTTAATCCATTCAGTGTAAAATCATTGCCATAGCGATATTTGCTGGAAACGTTCTTTAACAAAAGGGCCAGATTGTCGATATCACCTGCTAAATTCTTTTCCAATATCAGGTGTTTTTTATCCTTTACCACCGATGCATAGTCTACTCTGGAACTGATAAAGTTTTGGTAAATTTTATCGAATGATAATTCATTTTCAACTTGACAAAATACACCATTTACATAGTTGAGAAAGTCATATCCAGATGTTCCTTCAATTGCCCAATCTTTTGGCAATTCTTCGGTGATTTCTAAAATCTTCTCGACGGTGATATAAATATCTCCCATCTTTTCCCGCAGCCTTTCGAGATACTGGATTGGGTTATAAAGTCCATCAATATGGTCAATCCGTAAACCAGTGAATATTCCTTCTTCAACCAGCTTCTGAATTAGGCTGTGGGTATTATTAAAAACCCGCACTTCTTCAACTTTCACGGAAATCAATTCATTGACAGTAAAGAAACGACGGTAATTCATTTCCTCCGCGCCAACTTTCCAAAAGGCGAGGCGGTAAAACTGGTCATTCAGTAATTCATCTAGGAGGTTAAAGCTTTCTGAATTACCGGGTTCTCCGTTGAAAGTTTGGATATTTTCGTCAATGAACTCGCGGATGGCATCGTTTGTGGTGTAGAGTTCCCAAACCAATCCTTTAATAAATGCGATTTGGTCTTGTCGCTGTTTTCCCGCAACCTCTGAGGGCACATTTTTGAGAATGTAGAGAATCCCCAATAGTTTAATAAAATCGGGATGATTGCGTCCCAGTGTGCGGGTGAGTTTACCCAGATTAGAAGTGATAAATTTTGTGTAAGATTCTAACCGGAGTGGCAGTTTCAAGCTGTAATAGTTGACGGTTAAACCGTTTTGTTCGTATTGCAGTTGAATGTGTCCGTTTTCCAGGGATGCACCATAGAAATCTCCCAGCAACGGCGCGAGAATTCGCTCTTGGCGATCGCCAAAGGGAGCATTCCAAGAAAGATCGAAGTAGTCGGTATAGCTGGAATCTGGGCCGTGTTCCAATACGTCCATCAAGTAATCGTTTTCGCTGCTATAGGCCATGTGGTTTGGCACAATATCTTGTAACCAGCCCATACCAAGGGATTGAATTTCACTAACTAATGCATCAAAGGATTCATTAGTTCCGAGTTCTGGGTTAAGTTGAGTGGCATCTACTATATCGTAGCCGTGCGTACTCCCGGAGCGTGCTTTGAAAATGGGGGAGGCGTATAAATCGGAAATACCTAAATCTGCTAGATAAGCTGCGATCGCTTTGGCGTTGTCAAAGCCAAACTGAGGTGTAAACTGAATTCGATAAGTTGCGGTAGGAATTCGCATGAGTTTCTTTTAATGAGAGATTGGGGAGTAGGTAGTCAGGGGGAAGAGGGTTATATCATGTCCGCTTGATTGCTGATTAAACTTGAAGAACCCCACCCCGCCAAAGCTGTGCTTTGTCTCCCCTCCCCGCTTGCGGGGAGGGGTTGGGGGTGGGGTTCTTTCTTTATAGGTAATTTGGCGGACATGATATTATTTGAGGGAATTTGAACCTTTGAGCTTGAACGTTGAGCCTTTTTACTCGAACGTTGAACCTTTGAGCTTGAACGTTGAGCCTTTTTACTCGAACGTTGAACCTTTGAGCTTGAACGTTGAGCCTTTTTACTTGAACGTTGAGCCTTTTTACTTGAACGTTGAGCCTTTTTACTCGAACGTTGAGCCTTTTTACTCGGACGTTGAGCCTTTTTGCTCGAACGTTGAACCTTTTTGCTCGAACGTTGAGCCTTTTAGCTTGAAACGTGAGGTTATAAGGCTGAAACGTTAAGTTCTAACTCTCCCCCTCATGCTTTTTCAAAGAGTACTAAACTAGTAGGTTGCAATTTCACTTCTTGGCCTACAGACAGATGTTCAGGAACTTCAGAACCATGCCCAGACCATGAGGTATCAGCAGAGTCTAACAATTTATTAGCATTATGCTCAAACGGCAGAGTCACTGTCACGGGAGACGAATTGAAATTCATCACAAATATTAGTTCACTTGATTCGCACCAACGACGCACGATAACTAACTGCTTCTCTTCATCGCTAGTCGCTTTGATGGAGTTGCGATCTTGATTCAAAAGGGCTGGATGCGTCTTGCGGAAATTAATTAACTGACGATACCAATCCCATAGAACTTTGTGCTTACCGTTATTACGTAATTCCCAATTGAGTTTAGACTTTAGGAAAGTTTCTGCCGATTCGGGATCTGGGGGATCATTTGCGAAGTGAAATGCTTCAAACTCTTGTTTGCGTCCGGCTCGAACTGCTTGAATTAAATCTGGATCGGAGTGACTAACAAAATAAATGAAGGGTGCTGTTTCGCCGTATTCTTCTCCCATGAACAACAGGGGTAAATTGGGCGACAGCAGCACAGCCCCAGCAGCTAACTTTAATCCCTCAAAAGAGATTCGCTGGCTGAGGCGTTCTCCTTTCATTTGATTGCCGATTTGATCGTGATTCTGAATACAGATTGTAAATTGTGATAAAGAGCGATCGCGGCAAGATACGCCATGATATCGTTTACGGTGTGGTGCATACTTCCAATCGTAGACAAAAGTATCTTCATAAGCTTTTGCCAACTGAGCAACTTGCCCAAAATCTTGATAATATCCTTGGCGATCGCCTGTCAACAGTGCGTGTAATGAATGATGAAAATCATCACTCCACTGGGCATCAAGACCATATCCACCCAATTCTACTGGACGAATTATTTGTGGATTATTCAAGTCACTTTCGGCAATTAGATGGCGTTTCCATTTTTGCCCTTGTTGTGAAAAATGATGAACTGCTTCCGCTAGTTCCCACAGAAAATGCTTCGCCCCCAAGTCGTAAATTGCTTGAACGGCATCCAGCCGCAATGCATCTATGTGGAACTCGCGCAACCAGTAAAGCGCATTTTCGATAAAATAATTTCGCACACCCTGACTATGGGCATCGTCGAAATTCAGCGCTTCGCCCCAAGGCGTTTTATAGGTTTTAGTAAAGTAGGGTGCGAACTGACTCATATAGTTGCCTTCTGGCCCAAAGTGGTTATACACCACATCCAGCACTACGGCAATTCCGTGTTGGTGGCAAGCATTTACCAGTTGTTTCAGTTCGGCTGGGCTACCGTAGGAATTTTGCACAGCATAAGGATAAACGCCATCATAACCCCAGTTGCGGTATGCAAGAGTTGCTTCAATATGGGTATCTCCCGGAAACTGGGAGATGGGCATAATTTCAATGGCGTTAATTCCCAGTTCTCTCAAATCCGGTAAGCGGGAAATAATAGCGGTGAAAGTTCCTTCAGGCGTGAATGTCCCAACGTGAAGTTCATAGAAAATCATCGACTCCACAGGAATCCCAGCCCACCCTTCATCAGTCCACTCAAAGTGTTGATCGACAATTTGCGACGGCCCATGCACCCCTTCCGGTTGATACTGCGAGGCGGGATCGGCAAAAGCATCTTGCCCATTTAAGACATACCGATAAAGCGTACCCGGATATACATCGTTGACTTTCGTGTGCCAGTATCCCTCAGACTGAGGCTTGAGGGGAATTAACTGCTGTTCTGGCGTCAAAATTTGTACAGTGACACCATCTAATAGCGGAGACCAAACTGTAAATTCGCACTCTCCGTTACCCAAGTAGTTAGCACCTATTCTCACGCAGTATCCTCCCATCAGTTCCAGTTTGTTATGCCGAATCATGGCGCGATGGCGTACCCGCCCGCTAAGAGAGCGATCGCAAATGTCATTGATTGCACAATATTTACAAACACGCCAGATAGCATAATGCTTGGTATAACGGGCTTTTAGCTAGCACCTGGAGGCGGATTTTTGACCAGAACAAATTCAGTCTAATGACAAATGTGGGAGAAATGACGGAGAAAAAACGGTGCATTCGTAGGCTAGCACGGCTATTCACCCCTACGGCTTGCAGCTACCATCTACACAGTATGCCGATTGATATGTATCAGAACGCTTACCAAATATAGTGTAGCGATTATCGCGGATTTGTTCGTAAAAGCGATCGCCTGCCCATTTCATCCCCGGTAAGGCTCGATAAGCGTCTACAAAAATACTTCCTGCTGGCAATAATCGCCCAATTTCTTCAGCTGCATTACTACCTTGCCAACGTCTCTGAGGTTCATTGCCATCAATTAAAATCATCCCCTGTTCACAGTCTTGGGCTGTAATTCCCCACTGTAAAAGTGTTTGCTCATCTTGCATAGGACTGTAGCGAAACAGCTTTCCTTGGTCTAAGGTTTCTAGCGATCGCACTAGGGTAACGCAGAGATTACAATTCCCATCGTAGATTACGTAGTAATTCATAAAAATAACTGAGTTGTCAGATGTGTATAAATACAACTTTGGTATTCTAGCTTAGAAAACCGTGGCGATCGCTCTTGCCTCGGTAAAGCAGGGCTAAATAATGCGATTAACCTCAGCCAAAACAAAATTTCATTTGTTAAATATGCATAATGTTGTCGAGTTTAAGCTGAATAAAAAGTTTTAGATAATTATTGCGTTAATCCAGCTACCATCTCAACTCACAAAGTGGTCGTCGGTCGCATTAGCAATGCAAGCGATCGCATTAACAACACAGTCATCGGTTTTGTTTAGACTTACCCAGATTGCCATTTTTATTTAAATGATCAAACAATCTAGAACTTATTCATTGACAAAAAATACCAAATATGAATAGGTTTAAAAACCACATCTTTCGTAAGGGCACAGCATTGCTGTGTCCCTACAGCATGGTCTAGTTACGAGCAGAGGATAATTAAGAAAAAGCTGAAACAACTTACTTTTTTAATGCACATCACGATGCATTTGTACAGTGCCTAAGCCGGACAATCATAGTTTCCAAATAAGGACTATAAAATAGTTGCATAGCAAATTGCTCTCATCACAAAAAAACTACTTAACCTTCATTATTCTATTATTATTCCTTAATAAAAAAAACATTGTATATTTATATTTTTTTACTAGATAGTCTTTTATCATACACATATCAACACAAGAAAATACTGAATACTTGCGACACGTAAGTATATCTTTAATTTTCAGTCGTTGTAATTCAAAACACCAATTACCTCATAAACAAGTATGGCTAATATCACTGGAACCCCTCTAAACGATGTTCTTAACGGTACACTTGAGAACGATATAATCCTTGCATTAAATGGAGATGACTTAATTTTTGCTAGTGCTGGTAACGACACTATTAATGGTGGGGATGGACAAGACACTGTAGATTACAGACTCAGTGGTGGTGTCACAGTATTACCAACAGGTACAGTTAAAAAAAGTAGTGGTCAAGACCAACTTATTAGGATTGAAAAAATTATTGGTTCAGCAACTGCGATAGATACGATAGACGCTTCTGGAACCAATGTACAGCTAATTGCTGATTTATCTGCTCAACAAGTTAACATCAGCAATATTCCCAATATCGGTTCTTTAAATTTCCAAGTTGTGAACTTTGACAACGTTTTCGGAGGTAATGGAAATGACCGCTTAACTGGGAATGCTGGAGTCAATGTCCTGAACGGTGGTGCGGGTGATGACAACCTTGATGGTAGGGATGGTAATGATATTCTGATTGGCGGATTGGGTAAAGATATCTTAGCTGGTGGAGGAGGATCTGATATCTTCCGTTACAACAGTGCTTCAGAGGGTGGCGATATTATCAACGACTTAAACGCATCTCAAGGTGATAAAATCCAAGTTTCCGCATCTGGATTCGGAGGGGGACTCGTAGTAGGGCTATTACAACCTTCTCAATTTACCCTCGGTAGTGCTTTCACCAATACTACTCAACGCTTTAGATTTGACACCAATGGCTCGACTCTATTCTTCGACAGAGATGGTAGCGGTTCGGCATTTGGCTCCGTCGAAATTGCTAGAGTAAACGGTGTTAACGGTCCTCAAATTATCGAAGTAATCGCCTAGAAGATTATGGATTTGAGATTTTAGATTGTAGGGTGCCGTAGCTCGATGGAGTACGGCACTATTAACAGACATCAAAAAACTCAGAAACCGAGTTTATTAAATTGAAAAAGCTAGTTATATAAAAATATTTGACTTCGATTTTATTAAATTATTAGAACAGCAGGATATTTAATAATTGGTTAGAGATATAGCGTTTCTCGTTTACGTGAGGTACACCCGTAGGGGCACGGCACTGCCGTGCCCTTACACTTCGCAATATAATGTTGTACCGCATGTGAATGGGAACCGCTATATTTATGACAAGAAGCAGGAAGAATTGCACGCTAATAGGACTTACGCATAGGGAATGGAAAACTTAGTGAAGTTGCAACCCAAATTGGACACACACCTTCACAGGTAGCATTAGCTTGGTTACTAGCTAAAAGTGGTGTGATTATTCCGATAATTGGGGCACGTAAATTAACACAGTTTCAAGATAACTTAGCTTCTTTAAATATCACTCTCTCGCCAGAACATTTGCAACGTTTAAATGAAGTGAGTCAAATTGAACTGGGTTTTCCTCATGACTTTTTACACAATGATGTTATTCGCGATCGCCTTTTCAGTGGTACTTTTAATACCATAGAAAACCATCGTATCTAACTAATAGTAATAAACAGTAACACATTCAGCCATTAATTCAATCCATCGTCAGAGAGTTTCGCACAAACAAGCAATTCTGTAAAGTTAGATGTAAAAGGCATTAACAACGTAGAATCATGAGCGACAACAGCATTACATCACGTTTATACCCTACCCGCATTGACATTCCTGCCGAAGCGCGAGTGCAAATTGTGGTACTTCTCAACCAAACTTTGGCAGCTACTTCTGATCTGAAAACTCAAGCGAAGCAAGCGCACTGGAATGTTAAAGGTACTGACTTCTACCAGTTACACTTATTATTTGATGAACTTGCTGGGGAATTGGAAGAGTACATCGATTTGGTAGCTGAACGCGTCACAGCTTTAGGCGGATACGCTTTTGGAACAGCCCGCGCCGCAGCTAGTAATTCAATTTTGCCAGAATATCCCTTAGATATTTTGGATGGAAAAGACCACGTAACAGCTCTATCAGATCGCTTTGGACTCTACGCTAAACATATTAGAGAAGCGATCGCTGAAACTGATAACTTAGGAGATGCTGATACCGCCGATCTTTACACCGAAATTTCTCGCACCATTGACAAACGACTCTGGTTCTTAGAAGCTCATCTGCAAGTAGCAGAAATTAAGGCAGAGAATGGCAAAGCGGGTACTACTACAACTCAAAAGATCCCTGCTGGTGTAAAATAAGCACTTCTGAGAAAAGTAGTCTTTCGTAAATCTAATAGTATCTTTTTGGTAAGTACGTCACTTTTAAGTGCGTACTTTTCATTTATATGTATATACTTTACTATTGAAATAGTTCAAAACTAAGCCAAAAAATTTTAGAATATCTTTGACAAGTGATACATCAAGATTAATCTGAAACTTGAATAAGTTATTAGGTTACTAAAAATTTATCCTAATTCCATTCCTAACTCTTGTACAGACGCGATTAATGAGCCAGCGCGTTGCGGGGGTTCCCCCCGTTGTAGCGACTGGCGTCGCGTCTCTAAATACTCATTAACAACGAGGTAAATATATGTCTAAAAATACAATTAGCCATCTAATTCATGATAGAAACGCCCGTGGTCACGCTAAAATGGTCTGGCTCGATAGTTATCACACATTTTCCTTCGGTAGTTTTTACGATCCCAACCGCATGGGATTTCGCTCTCTGCGCGTGATCAACGACGATCGCATCGCCCCTGGTGCTGGATTCCCTACCCACAGCCATCGTGACATGGAAATCCTCACTTATGTCTTAGAAGGTGCTGTAGAGCATAAAGACAGCTTGGGTACTGGATCGGTGATTCGCCCTGGTGATGCACAGATCATGAGCGCTGGAACTGGAATCAGCCACAGTGAATTTAATCCCTCACCAACTGAACCACTACACCTACTACAAATCTGGATTCTTCCCGATGAAGAAGGGTTGACACCAAGATATGAACAAAAAGCTTTTCCTCTAGAAGAAAAGCGCGGCAAATTGCGCTTAATTGCTGCTAAAGATGGGCGCGATGGTGCTGTGACAATTCACCAAGATGTTGATTTATACACATCTGTTTTAGAGGATGGTGATGTTGTTAATTATCAAGTCAAACGCGATCGCTATGCCTGGTTACAAATAGCGCAAGGCATAGTTAACTTAAATGGTGAAGAACTCAGAGCAGGTGACGGAGTGCAAATCAACGGCGAAGAACAGCTAGAAATTAGCACCAACATCGGCGGCGAAATCTTGCTTTTCGATTTGGGCTAATATTGCAGCTAAAAAGTTGAGTTGTGAATAATGGAGGATGTTACAGATGGCATACAGTGATTTCACACTTGCCAAAGTTCGAGAGACTTTTCAGCTTGTAATTGATGAAAAGCGCAATCTGTTCAAAGAAGTCTCGCCTATTCAACCTTCCGCAACCTTAACAACGCTCTTAGAAGAATATACTCAACTAGCAACTGCCATCAACACTGAAAAAGCCCGTTCAGAATTACTAATTATGCCAGTTTTGACGGAAGTTAGACGGCAGTTAAATTATCAAATTTCTCTGTTTTCCGGTACAGATTTTGATGTAGATGCTACTAAAGGATTGAATGGATTTTGTGATTTCATTCTCTGTGGTTCTGAAGAACAGTTTTACATTAAAGCTCCTGTCATTACAATTGTTGAGGCAAAGAATGAAAATATTAAAAGTGGCTTAGGACAATGTATTGCCACTATGATATCTGCCCAATTATTCAATCAAAATACTCAACAAGAAGTTAAGACAATCTATGGAGTTGTCACTAGTGGAACCAATTGGCGGTTTTTAATGTTGGAAGGAATAACAGCATACATTGATATAGTTGAATACTACATCAATGATGTTGATAAAATTCTTGCAATTCTGTTGCAACCATTTCAATCGGCTTTATTACAAGCATCGTTCTGATATTAATTGAATTGTGACAGTACCAGCGATCGCAAGTTTATCAATCACATATAGCTTTTCTTAATCAAATGAGGTACATCAGAGCAAGCTCATCCCTTGCTCTAAGGGGGTGGGGAACTTGAGTACTTCACCAAGAGTTGTGGCTTGTCAACAGACATCGCAAAGCGAATTTGACTACAATCCTTAGAAAGAGCAACAGAAATATAATGTCCAAAAAGTCCGATTCGCAGTTCCAAAATCTCTTTGCTTCACCCAAATCAACAAACTGGGACGAAAGATTAGCCCAAATAGCCTATCGCTTTAACCAAGAATATCAAGGTAAACCCTTTGAAGTTCCCACAGAAGTACAGGCAATGCCGATATTTCGAGAGTGGATTGCTGGCAATTTCTCAGGAAGAATTGCTTCTCCTTTTTGGGAAATTGCTGAACCTAAAAAGAACCAGCACTGTTTAGATATAGGTTGTGGTATCAGTTTTTTAATCTATCCTTGGCGGGATTGGCAAGCATTTTTTCATGGGCAAGAAATCAGTAATGTGGCACGGGATACCCTTAATTCCCGTGGGCCGCAGTTGAATTCCAAGTTATTTAAAGGTGTTGAGTTGGGAGCCGCTCATCAGTTAAACTATTCATCAGAGCAGTTTGATCTTGCGATCGCAACAGGATTTAGCTGCTATTTTCCACTCGAATACTGGAATGCCGTATTAGCAGAAGTCAAGCGGGTATTAAAACCAGGTGGACATTTTGTGTTTGACATCCTCAATCCAGAACAGCCGTTAGCAGAAGATTGGGCAGTTCTGGAAACCTATTTGGGAGCTGAGGTGTTTTTAGAACCTGTAGCTGAGTGGGAAAAAACGATTAAGGCAGCTGGGGCTAAAGTCGTAACGCACAAATCAGGGGAATTATTCGAGTTATATAAGGTGCGATTTTAAAAATAAGTAGCTAGGCGTAAATAAATTAAAGTTTGTAGTAAGGACTTTAGTCCTTATAAACCTTACTATGAGCGGTAAATCGCTCACTACGAACTAGGATTTTATTGTATGTTTAGTTATGCCTACCTACGGTATTACCTGTTTGGTTCTCGCATTGACCCCAGTTGATTCCCTTGAGTCCGTGCCGAAGCTTTGATTTATACTTTAGTCAAACTAACCGATAGAATCAAATGCTTTTGTTTGTCAAAATGATAAATGAAAGTGACTAAAAACTTTACACCGAGTTGTAGGGATACCATAAATGGCAGGAATGACGCTTGAGCAGCTAAAAATTTTTATGGCTGTGGCGCAGCAGTTACACTTTACTCGCGCAGCAGAGGAGCTTTATATTACACAACCTGCCGTCAGTGCAGCAATCCACAACTTAGAGCAAGAATACGGTGTGAAACTATTCCATCGGATTGGTCGCCATATCGAGATTGCTGAGGCTGGTAAATTATTGCAAGTGGAAGCGCGGAAAATTCTCGATCAAGTTTCCTTGACTGAAAGGGGATTGCGAGAATTGAATAATCTGCAACGGGGTGAGTTGAAATTAGGGTCGAGTCTGACAATTGGTAACTACTGGTTACCAAGTAAGATTAGTGAGTTTAAGAGCCGATATCCCGGTATTCAGATTAACTGTAGCCTTGCCAATACAGAAGAAATTTGTGTCGGAACGGCGACAGGACAGTTTGATTTAGGCTTGGTGGAAGGAGATGTGAAGCCAGCGCTCCAGAATACTCTAGAGTATGAAATAGTGGGGAGCGATCGCTTACAAATTGTGGTAGGTCAAAAACACCCTTGGTTTGAGTGGGGAGAAATTGATTTAAGCCAATTGACTCAAACCCTTTGGGTGATGCGAGAGCCAGGTTCTGGAACCCAGCAAAGGTTTGAAGAAGCCCTACAAAATTGGGGAATCAATCTCAGTGAACTGGATGTGATTTTAGTGTTTAATAGTGGAGAGATGACAAAAGCTGCGATCGAAGATGGTGTCGGTGCTATTGGAATTTCTGAGTTGATGGTAAAAAAAGAAATACAGTTGGGAACTCTGCGGGCAATTCGAGTGATTGATAATAGAGAAGGCAAAGGTGCGATCGCAGAAATAGTTCGACCTTTTTTCAAACTCAAGCATCGTCAACATTTTCAAACTGCTCTTTCCAAAGTCTTTGAACAAATGTTGATATCGTCTATGTTAGATGGCTCACATCAAACTAGGTTTTTAGGACTTGTGTCTACACCGTAACCGACTCAAAGAGGGACAGACTTGGACTTTAGTTCAAGTTTGGGAGAAGTTTGTGGAACTCACACCTTCTGCATATTATTACTGATGGGGTCAAAACCTCTAGAAAACCGCGTGCTGTCATCGTAGTAAGCGCCAGTCAGATTCGCTCCATACAACTTAGCATGGCTGAGTTTAGCTCCCCGGAGATTTGCTTCATTGAGTTTTACACCGCTCAAATTAGCTCTGGTCAAGTTTGCTTTGGCTAAGTTAGCTCTACTCAAATCTGCTCCCCAAAGTTTAGCTTTAGCTAGGTTCGCTCCACTCAAGTCAGAACCCCATAAATTGATTCCAGGCAAATAAGCTCCAATCAGCTTGTCCCTACTCAAGTTGACGGCTGGAAAATATCTTTCTCCTGCGGCAAAACGCCGTTTTAATTCCTCAGCATTCATGCGTTGCGTTCACCTTCCTTAGCAATACAGAAGTTATTTGTTCCCATTCCTGGCTTAGTTCTCCTAAAAACTCTGGCTTACCACTGCGTTGATACCAGTAATGGGCATTATTCAAATCGCCTTCTTTGCGGTGCAGGTAAGCATGAACCCAGGCACTATCAGCATCGCTGGCATTTGTAACTATTTCATGAGCTTTGCTCCAATCACCTTTGTTGTCATACCACATTGCTTGCAGCCCTTTTGGCAGTGTCTGAAGACATGGGCGCTGATTTTCGATTAATCGCAGGAATTCTTCTGTATTCACGATCGCCACCCAACAAGAATCAAACTTCTATCTCTAAGATACTCTCCAGCTTAAGCTTAAGGGGAAAAGAAGAAGCAATGGAAGAAGAACTATTGATTATAGGACTTACGCATTGACAGGAAAGACAAAATATGGGTGATGTGAAAAACCACATCTGTCGTAGGGGCAATTCATGAATTGCCCCTACAGCCCGGGTCTATTTACCATCAAAAAATGATTCATAAAAATCTGAAACGACGTATTTACGTTGATACACAACATGATTCTTTTGTACAGTGCGTAAGTCCTA
>Ga0105046_10005885_pt1 | contig 19374 bp, 9 predicted proteins | sample MAT03_FD_78385 | JGI IMG/M metagenome (GOLD analysis project Ga0105046, IMG submission 78385) | Freshwater microbial communities from Lake Fryxell liftoff mats and glacier meltwater in Antarctica - MAT-03 (megahit assembly) | ecosystem: Environmental > Aquatic > Freshwater > Ice > Liftoff... | reverse complement strand
GAGTGGTGCAACGACGAAGCCATCGCCGCCGACCTGGGCTACCGCTGGGACGGGGTCCACGTCTTCACACCGGGCGCGAACCTGATCTACACCACCGTCGCCCCCGACCTCCTCCGCCTCGCCGCCGCCTGACGCGGCCGAGCTCGTCGGCGAGCAGGCCGTGTCTGCGCGACGAGATGTCTCGGCGCAAACCCGGCAATGCAACGTCGAGGCTGGTCTCTCCGTGCCGAGTCGGCGAGTGACGATCAGCGAGCGGACTCCGAGAGCACGTCGGTCGCGAAAGCGGCTGCGGTGGGGACTTCACTCCCGTTGACGTCGTCGACGGGATCGGCCTCGGGGGTTGGCAGGCGAACCAGGACGGAAGCGCCGTGGCCAGGGGCTGAATCGATCTGGATCGATCCGCCGCACCGGTCGACGATCCGCCAGACCGTTGCGAGGCCGTAGCCACCGTGTTTGCCGTCCTTGGTCGTGAAGTCAGGCTCGAAGGCGTGTTCCAGCGCCTGCGGGCCGAAGCCCCCGCCGTCGTCGGTCACGATGATGGAAGTGTGCGCTCCGAGACTGCCGGACGAACCGCTCGAGATCGATCGACGTGTGGACACCGTGATGTACCCACTCTGATCGATGGCGTCGGTCGCATTGACGACCAGATTCATCAGGATCTGGGTGAGTCCGACATGGTCGATTCGCACCAGCTCACACTGAACCGGGGAGTCGATCCGAAGCACGACGCCGGGCCGGACCAACCGGCGCAGCAATGGTTCGATCTGGCGCAGTGAAACTGCCAGGTCGACGCTGCAACGCTCGAACTCGTGTCGACGCCCGAGCCAGAGCAGATCGTCGATGATCGCTGTCCCACGATCGGATGCGGCGATCAGGTCGTCGGCGCATCGGGTCCCATTCGGATCCACCGCGCTGTTCGGACACCCGAGTTCGATTTCACGTCGTGTCGTGATCTCGTCGGCGCACCCTTTGATGGCGACGAAGACGTTGCGCAAGTCGTGTGCCAGGCCGGCGCTCGCGCGACCGATGAGCTCGCGCCGCTGCGCATCCTCGAGTTGGTGTTGGAGGATCTCGTGCTCGACCCTGGTCCGGTCCTCCAGCTCCGACCGGGCCCGATCGGCTTCACGTGCGGCACGGGCGCGCGACTGGGCAACCAGGTACACGAGGACGAGTACGAGCGTGAGTAGAGGAAGCTCGGAGATTTCGTCGGATGGTGTGTCGAGGGACGTAACCGCCCACGAGACCAGCCCGACGGTGACAGACATCCAGATGGCCATCCGGATCACGAATTGACGGAATGGAAGCAGCAGAGCTGCCACGACGAGCAGCACGAAAATCATGTGAAACCACATGACGACTTCTCGTGTGACCAACGCAGCGGTGAACGCACCGATCAATCCGAGATCGAGCGGGATCGTCGTGCCGTGATCAGATGCCAACCAATCGCCGGCGCGTTGAGACGCCACTTCCAATCCAGTACGAACTGAGTTGTCGTCTGGGGTCCATGATCGAGATGTCAACACGATGGCAACCTCCGCCCGGGGCTGGTACGCAGAACTTGGTGATCGACTCGCACGTAAAATCACTGCGTTTGGAACGTGGAGAAAAGAAGAAACTATGCGTGTTCTCCGCAGCGTGCAATAGGGGTATTTTCCGGTCTCTGTCAAGTCGACCTGTCAGGACCGCATATGTTCCCTTCGATGTGGACGTCACCTCACTCGCATTCGGTGCTTCTCGTCGACGACGACGACGACGTGCGCGCCTTCGTGAGGTCGCGTCTCGAGGCGAGTAATGTCGTGGTCTCCGAGGCGGCGACCGGCGAGGACGCGCTGAGAATGATGAACAACGCCGTCGACCTCGTGATCCTCGATATCGGACTCCCAGGGATCGATGGATTCACCGTGCTCCGGTTACTTCGCGAAAAGTTCGAGACGCCGGTCATCGTCGTGAGTGCCAACGACGCCGAGGCCGATCGCGTGCTCGCGTTGGAGATCGGGGCGGACGATTACGTGGTGAAGCCGTTCTTGCCGCGTGAACTCGTCGCTCGGGTGCATGTCCATCTTCGAAGGTCAGCGCAGCGGGTCGTTCAACCGGCAAGCGAACACAGGATTCGGTTCGGTGACATCGTGTTGGACGGTCACGCCATGGACGCTCGGCGTGATGGCGTCGTGGTCGTCATGACCAACAAGGAGTTCGATCTGCTCCTGTTCCTCGCGTCGTCGCCACGACAGGTGTTCTCGCGTGACCAACTCCTCCGACAGGTCTGGCACACCGAGCCGGGATGGCAGGACTCGTCGACGGTCACCGAACACGTCCATCGGCTGCGTCGGCTCGTCGAACCTGACCCAGCCGTACCCCGCCACCTGGTGACGGTACGCGGTGTGGGGTATCGCCTCGACCCCTGATCGTCACTCCTCGCGGTGGGCGCGCCGCAGAGAGTTGAAGACTTGTTGATCAACGGTTGATCGTCGGTTGTTCTGCGGCCCAGATGCGCCGTCTTCAATCAACGAGATGGGAATCACCTCGGACTCGAATTCGAAGTCGGCGCAGCGTGCAATGTTCCGCCGCCGCCGTCTCGGTGTGGGCGCAACGGTCATGCTGGTGCTCAGTGCGGTGTTCGCCGTGGTCGACGCCGGCCCGACCTCGCCGGTGCACGCAGCGACCAACACGCTGTCGTCTTCCAACTTGCACGTGATCGCCGATACGGGATCGCCCACGATCGAGACGTTCAAGTACATCATCAACGCCGACAACACCGGCACCACCGAACAGCGCTCGCCGAGTGATGGCTGCTCGCCGGATGATCTCAATTATCCGACATCGTGTCATTGGACGTCGATGGGGATCGCCAGTTCGAGCCCGATCGTCACCCAAGGTGACCAGTCCGACTTCGCCGGCGGCATCGATCTTCCGAACGGTCGCTACCTGATCTCGGTGCTCGCCGACGGCTACAAGCTCGACGGCCAGCACTTCACGATGCCGCTCGCCGACGGTGACCAGGTCGTGGTGCAGCTCACCGAGCCGCCGCTGCCCCCGACCACGGTGCAGGCTGCGGTGTTCGAGGACATCTCGCCGGTCAATGGTGCTCCCGACCTGCCTGCCGAGCATGGTCTCGCCGGATTTGCCGGCGTTGTACGCGACACCCTCGGCGAGGTCACCACTGATGTGTTCGGCGATCCGCTGTGCGGAAACGGCGTGTGTCTGAGTTACTGCTACGTCGTCGACAATGGCATCGACCTCGGCATCACCTTGCCGATCAATGCTGCGGGTGAGTGCCCGACCGTGTCGGCCGATCTCGGCCCGACCGACCCGACCGGTCTGATGTTCGCAGCCGTCGCGAATCCCGTCGCCGGTGGGCAGTACGTCTACGACCAACCGGTGCCGTCCACAGCGGCGATCGAGGGGAAGGTGAAGATTCCGAATCTCGGCACCAACCGGTTCACCCTCACGGTCACTCCCCCCGACGGCACCAACTACTTCCAGACGACGACGCTCGAGGGCAACCACGACTGGGACTCGTGGGTCACCGAAGGCGCCACGGGGCTCGACACCGAGTTCGTCGTGGCGGGCGAGCCCTTCCCGGCGATCATCTTCGGCTACACGCCTGGCGGCTACAACTCGGTGCCGCCCACCGGCGGCGCGACCATCACCGGCACCGTCGACAAGTACCGGGTGTACGTGCCCTCCGCAGGCGGCCTTCCGGTGGCGGGCGACATCTTCGGTGGTCTGAGCGGCGGAAAGCTCGATGGACCGATCTCCAGGCCGCTGGTCGCACTGTCGTCGTTGGGCAACGGCGATACCGCCGTCTGGGTCGGCCGCGGCGACACCGAAGGTCGCTTCATGATTCCGCACGTGCCTGATGGTGCCTACACCCTGACGTGGTGGGACGAGCCCCAGGACCACATCCTCGCCATCCAGAACATCACGATCGTCGATGAACAATCCGTCGACGTCGGGATACTCCCGCTCACCGGCTGGTGGACGGAGTACAGCGGTTTCGTCTTCAACGACGCCAACCGCAACGGCAAGATGGACTGGACCGACCTCAACAACGACGGGTGCCCCCAGACCGGTGAGGGCGAACTCGGTGTGCCGAATTACGGCCTCACGATGCGTCGGCGTGAGAACACCCTGATGGATCGTGGCACGACAGCGGTCGGCACCGATGCTTGCGGCCGCTACTTCTTCGAGAGCGCCTACCCGATGACCCAATGGCTGGTGATCGAGGCCTACAACGACCTGTACTACACCACCGGCGTCACATATCAGGCTGACAACCAGCCGACACCGACGACCGTGCTGGGCGCCGGCGTCGACGTCAACACGCTGCCGATCATCGGGCTCTCAGGCACCCTCGATTGGGGTGTGCACCCCTACGACGCCCGCCGGACGAATGGGATCGACCCGCAGAACGGTGGCATCGTCGGCAGCGTCTCCTACGACACCACCCGCAACGAACTCGACCCTCGTTATGCCGCCGTCGAGGACTGGCAACCGGGCGTGCCGGATCTGACCGTGGAGCTCTACAGCCCGGTCGATTGCGCATACGACCCGGACACCGGCGAGATCATGGGCGGCCAGACCTGCGACCCCGACGGCTACTACCAGTTGAACGACGACGGCTCGTACAAGTTCGGCCAGAAGCTCAACACGTACCAGACCGAGACATGGGCACAGCCAGGTGACAACGCCGATGGCGAGTGCATCCCGCGTGATGTCGACGGCAACCGGCTCGCCTACCCGGCTGGCCAGCAGATCACCGACAACGACACCGACTGCTTCGAGGCCCCCCTGATGGGCGTGCAGTTCCAGCAGGGTTACTCCACCGTCGACGGCAACTTCGGCTTCGGTGACGGCTGCTTCGACGGCGTCCTCGACGCGACCGATCCGTCGGCTCCCCGCTGCGTGGACGCGCAGGGCAACGACGTCAACTTCACGACCCTTCCCGGAGCCAGCGACTACCTCGTGCACGTTGCCGTCCCGAATGACATCCAGGGTCGGCCGCTCTACAAGTTCACCCGGGAAGAGGACATCAACATCGGCAATGGCGATGCGTTCATCGCTCCGCAGGTGCCGCCTCCCGCCTGTGTCGGTGCGCTGCACACGGTCGACGTAGCCGGGATTGCGTCCGACGGACCGAACGCCACGGTCAACCAGACGTTCGTCGACATCGGGGGCTCGCCCTATGAGGGCATTCAGAGGCCGAGCTGCGACACCAAGCTGGTGCCGTTGAACAACGGCAAGTCGATCGCTCCGCTGTTCAACGTGTTCACCGAGGTTCCGATCCCCGGCCACTTCTGGGGACTGCTGGTCGACGACCTGAACTTCTCGAGCACCCCGCAGTCGTTCAGCTACGGCGAGAAGGCGGGCGTTCCGTTCGCACCGGTCGGCATCTACGACTACAAGAACCGTCTCGTCCACACCGTCGAGTCCGACTTCAACGGCCTGTTCGACGTGCTGATGCCGTCGACCAACCGCATCAACTGTCCGACCCCGTCGGGCATCTGCGCCAACGTGTACCGCTTCGTCGGCAACGACCCCGGAACACCGGGGAACCTCAACCCCAACTACAAGCCCAGCTACCGCACCATCGCCGCCGAATTCGAGTCGATTCCCGGCAACACGATTCCTGCCGACCTCGCGCCGACCCAGGTGGGCGTCAACGTTCAGCTGCCCGGTGGGCAGGCGGTGTCGGTCGAGTGTGCAGCCCCTGTCACGGTGCCTCAGCTGTACGCGGTCTCGCAACCGTACGTGCGTGGCAGCGGTGCGTTCACGATCCGTGGCGTCGGATTCGGCTTGCAGGCCGGCAAGGTCCAGTTCGACGGGGTCGACATCCCGACGACCGGCTGGTCCGACACGACGATGACCGCCACCGTGCCGCCGGGCTTCGCTCCCGGGCCCCATCAGATGACCATCATCACCGCAGCCGGTCTGCGCACCGTCAATGGTCTGACCTTCCACGTCCTCGGTGCGAACCCGACACCGTTCCCGGGCACCCCGGTGATCGACGGTTTCAACCGCACGAACCTCGGCCCCAACTGGAACTTCGGATACAACGCCTTGTTCGGTGGCTGGGACATCTCCACCTCCCAGCCGAACCAGCAATTGCGTGTCCGGCGCGGATTCTTGGGGTTGCTCTCCGACGTCACCAGTTGGTCGACTTCGTTCGGGGCCGACCAGGAGGCCTACGCCACCATCAGCGACCTCGGACCGTCCGGCTCGCAGTACGGGGTTCTGCTGAAGTCGACTGCCTTCGCCGGGATCCGGGTGGTGGCCAATGGCACCAATGTTCGGATTCAGACACGTTCGTTCCTGACCTGGACGACCCAGGCCACAGCGACCCAGACGGTCGGTGTGGGCTCGAAGATCGGTGGGCGTGCGCTCGCTGACGGGACGGTCATCGCCTACCTCAACGGCGTGGAAGTGGTGCGTACGAGTGTCGGCGCCAGCTCGGGTTCCTCTGGCGGCCAGATCGGCGTCTACGGCAGTGGACCGACCACGAGCAACGACATTCGCTTCGATGACTTCGGCGGTGGCAACTTCGTCCCGGCCGCCGGTGGGTACAACCCAACGGTCTACGAGGTCGGGCCTGGTAAGACCTACGCGCCGGCGAACAGCCTGCCAGGTGCTGCCGACCATGCGATCCAGAACGCACTCGACGCCGCCGCAGCCAGCCCTGGCGACGACCTCGTGGTCGTCTACCCGAACGACCCGTCAACCGATCGGGTGAACCCGCGGGGTGCCTACTACGAGAACCTCGTCATCACCGAAGGCGTCAAGCTCCAAGGTGTCGGCACCGGCAGCCCCGATGGTTCGGTGCGGGGCTCCATCATCGATGGCGGAGCCTTCGGCGGCGACAGCCCCGTGGCCGCCGACTGGTACACCAGGGTCGCCGACCCGGCGTTCACCTGGGACGGCAACCAGTCGATCAACGACGGCGCGGTCATCTCGATCTACGCCCATGCAGGCGACTTCCGCAGCGACTTCACGGGGTCGATCGACGGCTTCGACCTGCGTGGCGGCAACCAGCAGGGGTTCCCGAACAACATCAACGCAATCGGCGGCGGCAACACCGGCCTCCCGGCCAACGTGGTCACCCAGGGCGGCGCGATCTACGCCAACGCCCACGCCGACCACCTGCGGATCACCAACAACGTCGTGCAGAACAACGGCGGCGCCTATGGCACGATCCGCATCGGTACCCCGGATGTCGCACCCGAGCTCAACGCCAACCCCGACGTCCGCATCGCCAACAACCGGATCATCGCCAACGCCGGCACCAACCTCGCTGGCGGTGTCGGCCTCTTCTCCGGATCCGACGGCTACACCGTGGCCGACAACGACGTGTGCGGCAACTTCTCCGCCGAGTACGGCGGCGGAATCACGGCTTATGGCCTGAGCCCGAACGGCACCATCGACCACAACCGCATCTGGTTCAACCAGTCCTACGACGAAGGCGGTGGCGTCATGATCGCCGGCACGTTGCCCGCCGACCCGAGCGTGGTCTCGTCGGGAAGCGGCCCGGTCACGATCAGCCGCAACGTGATCCAGGCGAACCTGTCGAACGACGACGGTGGTGGTCTCCGCTTCCTCATGGCCGGAACGTCAACCATGACGGTCCAGAACAACATGATCACCAACAACGTGTCGACGCACGAAGGTGGTGGTGTCGGCATCAACGACACCCCGAACGTGCGCTTCGTCAACAACACGGTGATGAAGAACCTGACGACGGCCACCGCGGTGACCTCGAACGGTCAGCCCGCCCCGGCGGGTCTGTCGACCTCGGCGAACAGCGACGCCCTCCAGGCGACGCTGCCGAGCGGGTCGCCGACGTTCAGCGATCCGCTGTTGTTCAACAACATCTTCTGGGACAACCGTGCCGGCACCAGGTCGCTCGCTTCGGTCACCGGCCTCGGTGCTCCTGGTGATGCGACGCCGGTCGAGAACTGGGACATGGGTGTCGCCGACATGCCGGGGGCGCTGCTCTCGCCGACCAACTCGGTGCTCCAGACCGAGACCGGCACTACGCCGAGCGGGACCAACAAGGTCGGTGCCACTTTCGACCCAACGGTGGTGTCGCCGTACGACACGGTGGTGTCGTTCAACGGCTGGAGGACCAACCCGAACTTCATCGGGGCGATCCTGATCAGCCTCGATCTGCCACCTGACCTGTTGGGCAACTACCACCTGCAAGCCGGCTCGCCGGCCGTCAACATGGGTGTCAACTCGAAGAACTCGGTGAACGCACCCGCTGCAGACATCGACGGTGATGTCCGCCCATCGGGTGGCGTGATCGACGCTGGTGCCGACGAATCGACGGCCCCGGTGACGCTGATGTTCCCGGCGACACCGGTGCTCGACAACTTCAACCGACGCAACAGCGGCAACCTCAATGCCAACGTTCCGGGAACGATCTGGCTCGGGTCGAACTCCGGCTACCGGGTGAACTCCAGCACGCTCGAGGTCCGGGCCAACGTCGCACCACCCAAGCTGTGGGCGACAGCGCTCGGCACGGGCGAGGACCAGGAGGCGTACTTCACCTTCACCGACGTGAGCGCACTGGCCACCGAACAGGGTCTGGTGTTGCGTTCCGACACCGCCGGCAACTCGATGATCAAGGTGCTCTACAACCGCTCGACCAGTCGAGTCAGCGTGGTGACGGTCGGGGCTGGTGGATCACCCAGCATCCTGCCCACGCCCGTCACGTACGTGAACGACGACACCTTCGGAGCCCGGGTACAGGGCAACACGGTCACCGTGTACCGCAATGGGACGGGGATCGGCACCGCCGGGCTCGGCTCATGGAACGGCGTCGGGCGCAACGCCGGTGTGTGGTTCGCCGGCACCAGCAACACGACCAACGGCAATGCCCGAATCGACAACTTCGGCGGAGGGTCGCTGTGAGCCGCCCGAACCCACCTGCGATCACCCACGAGGGAGACACCACGATGAGTCAATCCGTCGAGCCGTCCGGTTTCGGGCGACGTCAACTGTTCCGCTACGCGGCCATCGTCGCCGCCGTCGGCGGCACCGGCATGAAGGTGTTCGAGCCGTTCTCGACGTCGCACGTGTCGGCCGACACGCTGATCACCCGACCAGCCGACATGTTCCTCGGCGGCACCGACGGCTGGATCGGCCTGCCGAAGTTTCCGGCGATCCTGCCGTATCACCCCGATCCGATGGCTGTCGACAAGGGCCCGGGCGGCATCGACACGGATCTGACCACGTACATCTTCGGATTCCGCAACATCACCGAACTCGACCAGACCAATCGATTCGGCCAGAAGGAGCATGCTCAGCACAGCGCCCCGCTGTTCTGGGTCGACGAGTTCACCGACGCCAAGAACAACGAGTTCATCGTCGACATCACCAACCTCGGCCTGGCCGTCCGCCCCGATCTGTTCGACGCCCACACGTTGCACTGGCACGGCTTCCGCAACGTGATCCCGTTCTTCGACGGAGAGCCGAGCGGCTCGGTTGCGGTTCCGGCCGGCACGGTGTTCCGCTACGTCTACAAGCCCCGCGACCCCGGCACGTACATGTACCACTGCCACGTGGAAGACGTCGAGCACGTGCACATGGGCATGAACGGCCTCGTGTTCGTGCGCCCGGCGCAGAACGGCACGGCGATTGGCGGTGCCACCAAGTTCCTGTACAACGACGGCAACGGCATCACCGGGCACGACCGGGAGTACGCCTTCCACCTGTCGGAGGTGTGGGCCGAATCGCACTGGGCGGACGCCCACATCCAGCTTCCCGAGTGGAGCGACTACAAGGCCGACTTCGCGCTCCTCAACGGCCGGGTGTACCCGGACACGATCGCACCGAACGCACCGTACGCCGACGGCTGGACTCCGGGCTCGGCATGGACCAAGCCGTACATGCCGGTGCAGACCGAGGCCGACGGCACGCTGTCCGTGCACTCGGGCCTCGAGCACCTGCAGTACCAACCGCTGTCGTCGCTGGTCGAGTGCAACGTCGGCGAACGTGTCGCACTGCGATTCTCGAACCTCGGCTTCAAGGAAGCAGCGATGACGATCGACGGCATCCCGATGCACGTCGTGGGGCGCGACGCCACGCTCATGCGGGGCCGTGATGGCACCGACAGCAGCTACGAGACCAACACGATCAACTTCAATGCCGGTGAGAGCTTCGACGTGATCATCACCGCCCCGCCATTCACCGGCGGCGCCGGCTCGAGCGGCCTCGGATACGACGTCTACATGCTCTACAACCGGGCGTACACCCGCTCGAACAATCTGGCCGGTGGGTTCGGTGGGCAAGCCACCGAGATCCGTGTGCACCCGGCCGGCGCGCTGCTCCCTCAGACGGTCCCGAACACGTGACCGTGACTGCGAACGAAAGAGGATCCACGATGCATCGATTCCCATCCTCCCGTCGACGCACGAGCGTCGCCGCGCTCGCGCTCGCAGCGATCGCCATCGCAGCCAGCACCGTCGGCGGTACGGCTGCGACTCCGGCTTCGGCCGCGAACGGTCCCGACATCGGGATCGTGTGCACCACCGGCACCGCCAACGGCAACGCCAAGTCGTTCGACATGACGACCGACCACGACTACATCAATCTGCCCGACGGCAACACCGTCTACATGTACGGCTACAAGATGGTGGGCGCCCACTTCCAGCATCCGAGCCCGGTGCTGTGCGTGAACGAGGGCGACACCGTCACGATCAGCCTCACCAACACGTTGAAGCGGCCCGTGTCGATGGTGTTCCCCGGCCAGACCGAGGTGCAGGCCAACGGCGCCCCGGCCACACCGGAGTTCGCGACACCCGGCGATGCCACAACGCTGACGTCGCTCACCCAATCGGCGCCGGCCAACGGTGGCACGGTCACCTACAGCTTCACCGCAGGTCACCCCGGAACCTTCCTGTACGAATCGGGCACCGACCCGGACGTGCAGGTGCGCATGGGGTTGTTCGGCGCGTTGATCGTGCGGCCAGCCGTTGGCGCCGACTTCGCCAACAACCGACCGGACAGCCGGTTCACGACGGTGTCGAACTCACCGCAGGCGGCCGGATGTGGCCCCACGACATATGTGTGCGGCGGTGCGAACAACACCGAGGAGTTCATGGTGCTGCTCTCCGAGATCGATCCGTTCCTCAACCAGGCCATCGAGCGTGTCGACGGCAACCGGTCGTCGAACTACAGCCTGGACAACTACCACCCTCGCTACTGGCTGGTGAACGGTCGGGGCTTCCCCGACTCGATCGCCGACAACAATGCATCGTGGTTGCCCAACCAGCCCTACGGCGCGCTCGCCGAGGTTCGGCCCAGCGATGCGCCGGAACTCCCGTCGGTGGGACACCCGTTCGGCGGCCTCGCCCGCTACCTCAACGTGGGGACCGAGACCTACCCATTCCATCCACACGGCAACAATGGCAAGGTCATCGCCCGCGACGGCAATCCGCTCGAGGGTGACGGCGGCGAGGACCTGTCGTACGAGAAGTTCGCCATCGACATCGGGCCGGGTCAGACCTACGACGTGCTGTTCAGGTGGTACGACGCCGAGCACTACAGCGAGACCAACCCGGTCCCGGTCGCGTTGCCGCAAGTTGCCAATCAGGTGTTCGGCATGTTCTACAGCGGCAGCCCGTACCTCGGTGTGACCGGCCCGCAGCCTCCCGGCAACCAGAGCCTCAACCAGTGCGGTGAGTACTACATCATCTCGCACAACCACGCCCTCTACCAGATCACTTCGTGGGGCGTGAACATGACCGGTCCGATCACGTACATGCGGATCGACCCGGACCCGGCCCAGACGACCTGCCCGTAATAGGAGACGAACGATGTCGATGAAGCACACCTCTCCTCGAACGATGCGGCGCGCGCGCCGTGCCGTCCTCGTGGCCTCCACCGTTGCCCTCGCCATGGTCGGCGCGTCGCTCCCTGCCTCGGCGGCGCCAGGGCGTCTGACACAGGCCTCCCCGACCATGCTCGACCTCTTTGCCGTCGCCGGCACGGTCTCGCTGCCGGGCCAGACGGTCCCCGTTCCCGGGTGGGGCTACAGCACCACCGGCTCATCGGTGATTGCCCCGGGCGGTCCGACGCTCGTTGCCACCGAGGACATCCCAGTGGAGTTGACGCTCCACAACCAACTCACCGCGCCGACATCGCTCGTCGTGCGGGGCCAGGCCATGGCGTCCGATCTGACCGGCGTTGCGGGAGGCGGCACGAAGACGTATTCGTTCACGCCGACCGAACCCGGCACGTACATCTACGAGGCCGGACCACTGAACGTCGGCGGCACCGAACACCAGGTGGCCATGGGCCTCTATGGCGTACTCGTCGTCAATCCGGCGACCGGCAGTGCGTACAACTCCGACGTCGCCGCCGTCGTGCTCACCAGTGAACTCGACCCGGCGCTCAACAAGTCGGCGAATCCGTCGGCGTTCGACATGCGCAACTTCGCGCCGAAGTACTCCCTCGTCAACGGCAAGCCGTATCCGACGGGCATCCCGGTGCTGGCCACGGCATCGGCGAATGACCGTGTGCTCGTGCGGTATGTCAACGCTGGGGTCAACTACCACTCGATGAGCGTGCTCGGCGCCAACCAGCGCATCGTCGCCGACGACGGTCACGCACTGGCGCAGCCGTACTCGGTGGTCGCACAGACCGTTGGCCCCGGCCAGACGATCGACGCCATCATCACGGTGCCTGCTGGCGCCGGTGGGACGATGCTGAGCGTCTTCGACGCCAACCTGCAACTCCGCAACAGTGGTCGCCGACCGGCCACGTTGTCGGCACGACCGACGGCCGGAGGCGCCGTTGCCTTCATCCAGGTCGGCACTGCCACGACGCCCACCGACACCGTCGGACCTGTTTCGTCCAACCTTGCAGTTGTCGGTGGTGTGCTCTCGGCCCAGGTCAGCGACGCGTCGACCGGTGGCGCCAACGTCACCGCGGCCGAGTACTCGATCGACACGCTGAGCCCAGCGGGGTCTGGTTTGGGCATGTCTGCGACGTTCGGTTCGCCGACGGTCAGCGTGAGCGCCACGCTGAGCCTCGCTCCCGGCTCCCACACGATCTATGTCCGTGGCCAGGACGCGGCCGGTAACTGGGGTCTGCCGGCCTCGATCGCCGTCACCAGTGACACCCAGGCACCCGTGATCAGCGGCGTTGCCATCACGCCCAACCCCAGCAACGGACTCGTCGCCGTCGCACTCCACGCCACGGCATCTGATGCCGCCACGGGCGGCTCGACGATCAACTCGGCGAGGTACTGGATCGACGGCGGCGCTCCTGCGCCGATGGCGGTCAACCTTCCGGCCGTGACCGTGAGCCTCGACGCGACGATTCCAGCGGCAACGGTCGTCGCACTTTCGGAGGGCCAGCACACCATCACGGTGGGAGCGACCGACGCAGCCGGCAATGCCGGGGCGCTGCTGTCGACCGTGATGCTGATGGTCGACAAGACCGGCCCCGCCATGACGTTGCTCTCGGCGACTCCGAACCCGACGAACGGCAAGATCGGGGTCAACTCCTCGACCAACGCCGTCCGGGTCACCGGCACCGCGACCGACGCATTGTCGGGCATCGTGCGCACCGAGGGCTTCATCGGTGCGACTCCCGGAGTGACTGGATCCGGATTCCTGTTCGTGCCGACCGACGGCTCGTGGGGATCGACGACCGAATCGGTCTCCGTCGACATTCCCCTCGCGACGATTCTTGCCCTGCCCGGCGGTGACAACATGATCCACGTCCACTCCAAGGACGCCGCCGGGACCTGGGGACCCTTCTCGACCATCACGCTGAGGGTCGACAAGGATGCACCGACGATCACCGGGGTCACACTCACGCCGGACACGATTGGCTCCGGAGCTGCCAGCATCTCGATGACCGTGGTGGCCGCCGATGCGACCACGAGCGTGACCGGCGGACAGTACTGGATCGACGGAACTGCAACGCCGTCGGCTGCACCCACCGCGTTCTCGGGGCTCACCGCCACGGTCAACACCGCTGCGCTGACTCCCGGGACTCACACGATCTACACGAGGGTCAAGGACTCGGCCGGCAACTGGAGCGCCGTGTCGAGCAAGCCGCTCCTCGTGATCCAGGCGGTCGCCGACAGCACGACGGCAACGGCGAACACCAGTGGGTCACAGAACGTCAACGTCACCAGCGCCAGCGGGTTGCTCGTCAACGACGTGCCACTCGGAGCCGTTGGGCGGGCCGTCCGGCTCGCGACGGTACCGATCCGAACCGCAGGCACCGGGACGGGCACACTGTCGGTGTCGTGTCCGTTGTCGCTCGGCACCGCCGCAACGCCGTCGGTGTCCGGCCAGACCGTGTGCACCAATGGCGCCTACCGGCTCACGCTCACTGGCACCGGGAGCAACAACAGCGCTCGGAGGGCGTCCAAGCGGGGGACCTACCAGTTCACCTACACGATGACGCTCAAAGGGGCGTCGTCCACGGCGACCGTCACGATCACGGTGAACTGACATGGCCGACACAGCGCTCGCTCCCGCATCCGACCATCACGACGCCATCGACACCACCCGCAACCGATCTGGAGGGCGACGACGCCGCCTCGCCGTCGCATTGGTCGTCGTCATGGCGATCGGCGCCGTCGTTGCCTGGCAGCTGCGGTCACCGGACAACTCGGTGATCGCCGGGAGTACCGAGGTGAGCGCCGAGCAGCTCGAGGACCAGTACGGCGTGCGCATCGACGTGGTCGGGCTGTTGGCGAGTGGTGGCCTCGTCGAGTTGAAGTTCCAGGTCACCGACGCCGACAAGGCCACAGCGCTGTTCGGTGAGGTCGACGACATGCCGGTCCTGGCCGTGGAGGGCACCGACAGGGTGCTCCAGACCGCCAAGGGCATGAAGCACCAATTGACCTTGCTCGACGGCGCTTCGTACTTCTTCTTGTACGGCAACGTCGCCAATGCAGTCCACGAGGGGTCGAACGTGGCCTTCGTGATTAACGGTGTGCGACTCGCACACCTGACCGTGATGAAGTGACAGCGAGGCGAGGGCGGATGATGAACAGATCGGTCACCAGGCGGCTCAGTGCCGCAGCGGTCGTGGCGGCCTTGGGTCTCGGCGCATTCACTCAACCAGCGTCAGCGGAGCGACCGATCCGACGCAACGCACCCACCATCGAGCAGGTGACCGTGGTGGTGAAGTTGCGCGAACAGGCGTCGCTCACCGCCGCTCGTCGAGAGCGCACCCGTGCTGGACGTCAGCGCGCCGTGGTGCGCGAACTACGAGACACCGCCACCCGAACCCAGGCGCCGGTCCGTCGCGCGCTCGACGGTCGGCGGCGTGACGGCTCGGTTCGCAGCTATACCCCGCTGTGGTCCGTCAACGCCGTGGTGGTCACTGCCACCCCTGACGTCATCGCCGAATTGGCCGTGCGTCCCGACGTCGAGAGCGTGACTCCCGACGCCATCGACATCGTCACCCTGGGAACACCGACCGCACCGCCCGAACCCAACATCACCCAGATCAACGCGCTGCCGGTCTGGACCAGCGGCTACGACGGTTCCGGCGTGGTGGTGGCGAGCCTGGACACAGGCGTCGACGGCAGCCATCCGGCTCTTGCTGCCAACTACCGAGGGGGGAGCAACTCCTGGTTCGATCCCTACGGCCAGCACACTTCGGCCCCGTACGACGCCAGCGGACACGGCACTGCAACCATGGGTGCCATGGCCGGTGGGGGAACCGGAGGCTCAACGATCGGTGTGGCGCCGGGCGCGAAATGGATCGCCGGGCGCATTTTCGACGATGCAGGGAACTCGACAGCCAGCGCCATCCACCTCGCGATGCAATGGGTGCTCGATCCCGACGGTGACCCGACCACCGCTGATGCGCCCTCCATCGTGAACAACTCCTGGGCGTTCGGCATGCCGGGGTGCAATCTGGAGTTCCAGCCCGACGTGCGGGCACTGCGCGCTGCTGGCATCGTTCCGGTGTTCGCCGCCGGCAACTACGGATCCGGGGCATCGAGCGGTGTGAGTCCGGCCAACTACCCCGAGGCGCTCTCGGTTGGTGCGGTCGACTCACGAAATCGAATCTGGTCCGGCTCCAGCCGTGGGCCATCCTCGTGCGGAGCGCCCACCTCGACGTACCCCGCCGTGGTCGCGCCCGGCGTCAACATCTACAGCACCTCGCTCAACGGGCTGTACAGCTACTGGACCGGCACATCGATGGCCGCACCCGAAGTCTCGGGCGCCCTTGCAGCCTTGGTGAGCAGCCAACAGGCCAGTGCATCCACGGCGGAGGCGGCAGTGCTCGCCTCGACGGTCGACAAGGGAGTCGTCGGACCGGACAACACCTTCGGCCGAGGGCTCATCAACGTGGCCGCCGCGTACGCGTTGATCGCCCCAGATCCGACCACGACGACGACAACGTTGCCGGCCACGACGACGACAACGAGCACGTCGACCGTGCCGGCGACAACCGTGCCGGCGACGACCGCGCCGGCGACGACCGCGCCGGCGACGACCGCGCCGGCGACGACCACAGCGCCGACCAGCACGTCGACTCCGCCCGACACGACCACCTCGACGATGCCGGCGACGACGACCACCACGATCGCGCCCGAGCCGGCGACAACCACCTCGACGACCACCACGATCGTGCCGTTGCCCAACGATCTCATCTTCGGTGACGGATTCGAGTCAGGCGCAACGAACGCTTGGGCCGAGTTGGTGCAAAGCGGTGGGATTCTCACCGTTTCGTCGGCGAGCGCGATGCACGGCGCTGCGGGTCTCGAGGCGACGATCTCACGTCCAGGTGACGTGAGCGCGGTCGATCGAACTCCGAACGCCCAGACGTCGTACCACGCCCGGTTCGGCTTCGATCCGAACGGCGTCACCATCCGCAACACGACGCCACACTCGTTGCTCACCGCACGATCCGCAAGTGGGGCGCTCACCGCTCACATCGAGCTGCGTCGTAGTTCAGGCGTCTACCAGATCCGTGCACGGACGCTCCTCGACACCGGTGCGATCAAGTCCACACCGTGGACCACGATCGCCGACGTTCCCCACACCGTCGAACTCGGGTGGACCGCGAGCGCACCGACATCTCGGCGCAACGGAACGCTGACCCTGTGGATCGACGGAACACTCGTGTCGTCGCAGACCAACCTCGCGAATGGAGCACAACGCGTCGACGAGGCCCGCCTCGGACCACAGGACGTCCGCACCGGGGTCACCGGGACCGAGTACTACGACGACTTCGTCTCGACCTCGACCACGTTCATCGGCCCGTGAATGGTTCTCGACATCGGGTGAGGTCGGCCCTCGCGTCGACCGTCATCGCAGCGGTCGTGGTGCTCGCACCGTCTGGGCTCGCCCGAGCGCACGCGATCGTGGACGAGGTGACGCCAGCGGACGGCTCAGCGCTCGTCGATCAACCTCGCCAGGTGGTCTTCACCTTCAGTGAACCGATCCTCGCTGATGGGGTGGGAGTCGAAGTCTCGACCGGCGGCGACTCGCCCACGCCGACGGCTTCTGCAGCCGTCGACCCAGCAGACCCGACCATCGTCGTCGTCGATCTCGGTGCAATGCCGAACGGCACCTATCAGGTGCGCGTACGCGTGCGTGACCGCGAGGACCTGCACGAGGTCGTCGCTCGAACCAGCTTCGCCGTCGGCGAGTCGGCTCCCGACCCGAGCCCGCCGATCGTCGACGACGCCGAGCCGATGGAGACCGCCGCCCGATGGATGTTCGCCACCGGCTTCGTTCTGTTGGCCGGAGTGGTTGCCATAGGATCCGCAGGGCGCATCGTCGCATTGGCCCGCCCCACACGTGTTGTCCACGTCGTTGTATCGGGAGTCGTCCTCGTGATCGCCGGACGCGTCGGCATTCTCGTGGCACGCACGATCTCACTGGGGGGCAACCCGCTGGACGACGCCCTCACGGTGCTGCGCACCTCGGACGCCCAACGCGTGCTCCTCGTCGCCGTCGCATTGGGCTGTGTCGTCGTCAGTGAGCTGCCCGGCCGCTTGGTCTGGCTCGACGTGCCGGTTCGCCTCGATCATCGATTGACGGTTCGTCACGCGCTCGGTTGGACGGGGGTGGTCAACCTGGCCGTGCTCGCTGCGTGGGGTGGCCACAGCGCGCTCGAAGGTCCACTCGGGCCACTGACCGTGCTGGCCAAGTCGGCACACCTTCTGGGCATCGGGCTGTGGGTGGGTGTGCTCGCCGTCGCTGTGGTGGCCAACGCCGCCACGCCTCAACTCCGGCCGTCTTTGTCAGCGACGAGCGGCATAGCGGTATCGGGGGCGTTCCTCACCGTCGCGTCGGGCCTACTGCTCAGCAGTCGCCTGGTGATCTCGCTGACCGGATTGGCAGCGACGCCGTATGGCCGGATGCTGGTGCTGAAGGTCGTGCTGGTCGCAATTGCGGTGCTGTTCGGACTGCGACTGCGAAGATCGACGCTCACCGCGTGGCCCGTGGCGGAACTCGGTGTCATGGCCGTGGTCGTGGTGCTCGGTGCGGCCATCGCCACCGCAACACCGGCGCTCGACCGTGGTTTCACCGATCGCCCCGGTGCTGCTGCTTCGGTGGCACCTGCGCTCGCAGTCGACGATCTCCTCGTCCAGGCCCGGGCGATCCCGGGTCGCCCAGGGATCAACGCGATCGAACTCCGAATCGGTGAGACCCGCCGACCGAGCCCGGGACCGGTGGCCGACGTCGACCTCGAGATCGGCGCGGATCGGTACGTTGCGCAACCGAACACCGGAGGTATTGCTTACGTCGAGGGCGTCACGCTGGCCGTCGGCGACTCACCGATTGCTGCGGTGCTGCACCGTCGGGGGGCCGACGATGTACTCGCCGACCTCGTCGTGACGACACAACCGGCGGTGTTCGAACACGCGGTGTTCATCTCGTCGGCTGGAATCGGTGGCTGGCTCGTCGGTCTGGCAGCGATCGTTGCGATCGTCGGGTTCGCCGTCTGGCTCCGGGCGAGAGCTCGGTGGCGGGTCGCTTCCCCAGACGTACCCCACGACTCAGATCCGAAGCCTGATACCGAACGCATCAGGGTGGATGAGCAAGTGCGCAACGAAGGTCCGCGCAGAGTTCTCGTCGAATGAGAGCGAACCGAAGTTTCAGGAGTTCATCAATTCCCCAACCAATTCGCCACGCTGTGTCGTGTACTCGTCATGAACAGTGCCGAACCCCCCGTCCGGTCCCTGGCCGGATTGATCACTGAAGGTCGTACAGCCATCTTGGTCGGCTGTTGCGTGATCGGTGGGATCACGTTGTCGTCCATGGTGCTCGGGTCGTCCCCGGTCGTGCCGGTCGCGATGGCTGCGCCAGCTGAGGCGCCGATCTCCGAGACCGTCCCGGTCGACGCAGCGCCCGTCGAGCCTGCTCCGATCGACACCGCGCCGGT
>Ga0105046_10005882_pt1 | contig 19379 bp, 17 predicted proteins | sample MAT03_FD_78385 | JGI IMG/M metagenome (GOLD analysis project Ga0105046, IMG submission 78385) | Freshwater microbial communities from Lake Fryxell liftoff mats and glacier meltwater in Antarctica - MAT-03 (megahit assembly) | ecosystem: Environmental > Aquatic > Freshwater > Ice > Liftoff... | reverse complement strand
TGGTGGCGATCGACGGGACAAGGCAAAATTGATTCTCGAACGTCTTGAGGCATCGTTCGGGCACAAAGAGGCGAATTACCCGGCAGAACTCACGATCGAACACGTCATGCCGCAGACGGTGACAGATTGGTGGAAGGAACATCTCGGCGAGGATTGGGCCTCAACCCACGATTATTGGCTGCATACGGTCGGAAACCTGACGCTTACCGGTTACAACCCGGATCTCTCGAACTCCGACTACCCCAGCAAGCGGGCGATACTAAAGAAGAGCCACGTCGAATTGAGTCGCCACTTCGCTGACGTGGAACGATGGGATGAAACGGCAATCGGACAGCGTGGAGAATCGCTGGCTGATCGGGCAATTGCCATCTGGCCCGACTTCGCCCATCGAGAGGTGGACGGAGAGGCCGAAGCAGAACGCGAGGAAGAGCGCGAAGAAGTCAAAGAACTTTTCGACGAGGTGCTGGATCACTTTGGCGGAGCGACCGAGTGGGTCGGGTCCGGTCGCCTCCGAATCTGCAAGGTTCAGGACGGAAAAATCTTGAACGTGAAGTATTCTCGCTCCCACACCAAGTACTACTGGTTCGGCTTGCATGCCTCACTTTGGGAGGATCTACTGCGCGCTGGAGCAACTCACCTGGTGTTCGTTCTGGAGAGCTCTGGCTTCGCCACCGTTCCAATCGACGTCATGCGGTCGTACGTTGCTCAAGCAGGCAGTTCACCGAAGAGTGACGGTTCGGTTCGTCACTACCACATCCTCATCACAACTGGTCCGACTACGGAACTTTTTTCTCACGGAAAGCCGAATCGGATTCCGTTGGCACAGTATTTCGTCCGTTTCGATCCGCCCGACTCCCTCCTGGACAGTGGGTTTGGACTCGTCATATAGACCATCGCGCACACCAAAGAGTAGAGAGGATGTCCAGAAAGTGTTGCTGACAGGCACGGCATTCCGAAAGGGCCATCGGCTGCCACTTGGCAATGAACTGGTGCGGCGTCATGGGGCGGATGGCCTTCGGTGGAGTGCTGTTTGAGATTATAGAGAGGCAGATGTGTATGAATCTGTAGTGTATAACCCGCTCCCTGCCCAACGCGAAACAAACTGAATACGCTAGCACCACACGCCTGGGCACCGTCCGAGTGCCCGCGACTTTCCAATCTCTCCGAGGAGTTTCATGTTCAAGCTCTACGCGCTGATGCTCTGCACGGCGCTTGCGTGGTCTAGTTCGTCCGTCGCGCAGCCGGTGCGTAAGCACGACGACAAGGGTGCTCCGCCTTTCAAAGTGCTGAAAGAGGGCGAGAACCCCCCGCTCGATGTGTATGACAATTTCGTGATCGGGCCGAAGTACGTGCCGGCTCCGGAACGCGTGAAGGCCAAGGACGTTCCTGAAGGAAAGGTGCAGCAGTTCGAAATCGATTCGAAGGAAACAAAGCTCTTTAACCCCGGCATCAAGCGCGACAAGTTTGGCACCGTCGATCCGAAAAACCCGAAGACGCTAATCGTCGAGACCACGACCTTCGACTACAAGCGCAAGATCGGGGTTTACGTTCCCGCACAATACAAGGAAGGGACCGAAGCCCCGTTCATGGTGGTTCACGACGGCCCTGGCCACGCCAATGGCTACAAGACGATTCTTGACAACCTGATTCATCAGAAGCGGATTCCACCGATCATCCTCATTTCCATGACCAACGGCGGCGGCGATGCCCAGGGGCACGAGCGGGGCAAGGAATACGACAACATGAACGGCGACTTCGCCACGTATATCGAAGACGAGGTGCTGCCGCGGGTGGAGAAAAACTGCAAGGTGAAGCTGACCAAAGACCCAGATGGCCGTGCGGCGATGGGCAGCAGTTCCGGCGGTTCGGCCGCACTCATCATGGCTTGGTTCCGCAATGATCTGTATCATCGCGTGCTGACGACCTCGGGCACATTCGTGAATCAGGCGTGGCCGTTCGATTCCAAGTATCCCGACGGCGCATGGGGCTTCCACGAAACGCTGATTCCCAAGGAACCGAAGAAGCCGATCCGCATTTTCATCTCCGTCGGCGACAAGGATTTGCTCAATCCCAACGTGATGCGCGACAACATGCACGACTGGGTGGAAGCCAATCACCGCATGGCGAGGGTGCTGAAAGAGAAGGGTTACGAATACCAGTACCTGTTCTGCCAGGGTGCGGGCCACGGCATTGGCAACGCCCAATCACAGTTCCTCCCGCACGCCATCGAATGGGTTTGGAAGGGGTATGGGAAGAAGGGGAAGTAGAAGGTGAGACAAAAGAAAAATGCTCACGCAAAGGCGCTAAGACGCAAAGAAAGACAAAAAACGGGGCAGTAGTGTTATTTCCTTTGCGTCTTGGCGGCTTTGCGTGAACTGTTTTTGTTTTCCAAGCTCTCCGGGTTGATTACGCCTTCGCCAGCTCCGGGTCGGCAGCTTCGCCGTGGTGCTCGCCTGCCAGCAGCGAGTAGAACACCGGGACCACGAATAAGGTGAACAGCGTTCCTACCGTCATCCCTGTCACCAACACGGTCCCGATGCTGTTCCGGGCCATCGCTCCGGGACCGGACACGAACACCAGCGGCAGGTGTCCGCACACGGTTGCCACGGACGTCATGAGCACTGGCCGCAGGCGGGTTAGGGCTGCCTCGCGAGCAGCCTGCATCCTCGAAAACCCCGTCGCCTGCAGCGTGTTCGCGAACTGAACGATCAGGATGCCGTTCTTCGCGATTAGACCGACCAGTGTGATCAGTCCCACCTGAGAATAAATGTTGATCGTCGTGAAATCCAGAAAGCTGAAGATGAGCGCACCCGAGATGGCGAGCGGCACCGAACCGAGAAGGACGATGAGCGGATCTCGGAAGCTCTGGAATTGAGCGGCCAAGACCAGGTAGATGAGCACCACCGCGAACCCCAGTGTCACGGTCAGTGCCGACCCTTCCTGACGCATCTGCCGCGACTCGCCGGCAAAATCGACGGTCGTTCCCGGCCCGGCGGCCTTCTTTGCTGCCTCTTCCAGAACGGCTAAGCCCTCTTCCTTGGTCACGCCCGGCACCACCGCGCCGAATACCTTGACCGCGTTTCGCTGCTGAAACCGATTCAGACTCCGCGGGGCCGTACTCATCTCAATGTGTGTGAATGACGAAACTGGAACAAGCTGCCCCGTCGGCGTCTTCACCTTCAGGTCGAGCAGCGGCCCGATGCTCGAACGGTCGGCGTCTCCGATCTGCGGGATCACCTTGTAGCTGCGGTCGTAGTAGTTGAAGTGATTCACGTAGCCGCCGCCCAGCAGCGTGCCGAGTTCTTGCCCGACACCGGCCAAATCGAGCCCAAGGTCCGCAAGCCGTTCCCGGTCGATCATGACGTTAGCCTGGGGGAGGTCCATTTTCAAGTCCGTGTCCACGTACATGAACTTGCCGCTCTGGAACCCGGCACCAATCACCGTCCCGACCACGGCCGCCATGCGTTCGGGCGGCAGGTCGCTTTGGATCACGAGTTCGACGTCGTGTTGTCCGGGATTCGGCAGCGGCGGGTCCAGTTTCGGGAACACCTGCACGCCGGGAATCTGCGACACCCGGCCGAACACCTCCCCATACATCTCTTTGGTCGATCGTTTGCGGTCCTTCCAGTCGACCGTCTTCATCCCGCCGAACCCGCCCCAGTTTGCCGTGAGAGACCAAACCGCTTCGGCCTCGGGGAATGATTGCAATTCCTTGATGACGGCTCGCGAGTCCCGTTCGGCCGCTCCCAGGGCAGCGTCTGGTGCCGCGATCACGAACATCGAAATGTGCCCTTGGTCCTCGACCGGGGCCAGTTCCTTCTTGCTGAACAGATACAAGGGATACCCCCACAGCGTGACGAGCACGGTCGCCAGGACGATCGCCCAGCGCATCTGGAAGGCTGTGTCCAGAAACCAGGCGTATGTTCGCCGAACCTGCTCGAAGACCCAATTCACTTGCCGGGTTAGCCAGCCTTCATGCCCGTGAGAGTGGACCAACCGCGAACTCATCACCGGCGAAAGCGTCACGGCCACAATCCCCGATACGACAACGGCGGCGGACAACGTGATCGCGAATTCGAGGAATAGGCTGCCAGTCAGACCACCCTGGAAACCGATTGGGGCATAGACCGTGGCAAGCGTCACGGTCATGGCAATAACCGGCCCGACCAACTCGCGGGCACCGACCAGAGCAGCCTGGATGCGTGTCTTGCCTTCTCTCACGTGCCGCTCGACGTTCTCGACCACCACGATGGCATCGTCTACCACCAACCCGACCGAGAGGACGATCGCCAGCATGGTCAGCAAATTCAAGCTAAAACCAAACGCGTACATGAACGCGGCCGCCCCGACGAGCGATACCGGCATGGCCACCAACGGAACCAACGCGGTCCGCAGCGACCCCATGAACAGAAACACAACCAAGCCGACAATCAGAATTGTTTCGATCAGTGTTTTGGTGATCTCGGTCAGCGCGTTCTCCATGAAGACGGTGCCGTCGTAGGCCATGTGCATTTCAACATCTTTCGGCAGCGTCGCCCGCAAGCGGTCCATCTCCTTTCGCAGATTGTGGGCCACGTCGATCTCGTTTGAACCTGGCAGCGGCCAAACGCCCATGTAGACGGCTTCATCCTGTTTGTACTTTGCAATGAAGTCTGGCTCCTCCGCCCCCAGCTCAACTCGTGCCACATCGCTCAGCCGGACGATTGCTCCGTTCCGGTTCGAGACGATCAAGTCCTTGAATTCGTCCGTCGTTCGCAGGTCCGTGTTGGCGATCAAATTGACTTCGACCAGATTGCCCTTGGTTCGGCCGACGGCAGCGAGGTAGTTGTTTCGCTTCAGCGCCGCATGGACATCGCCCGGTGCCAGGTTGACCTCGGCCAATCGGTCCGGATCGATCCAGACGCGCATGGCGATCGGTCGGCCGCCGAGGATGTCGATTCGCTGAACACCTGCCAGTGTCGAAAGCTGTGGCTGCAGTTCGCGGCCTAGCCAGTCCGTGAGCTGAGGAATCGATTGCTTGGACGACGAAAAACTCAGGTAGAACGTGGCATAAGGTCGATCGGCGCGCTGGATCTCAACCACGGGCGGCAATGCTTCTTGCGGAATCTCGGCACGAACCTGTTGAAGCCGGGCGGTGATTTCCGCCAGTGCTGCTGTGCTGTCGTGGTTCAGCTTGAGACGAACGTTGATGATGCTGATGCCGGCTCGGCTGGTGGAATCGATGTAGTCAACGCCGCTGACTGCCGACACGGCTTTCTCGATGGGGGTCGTGAGAAACCCGCGCACGGTTTCGGCACTTGCTCCGGTGTAAACGGTGGTGATGACCACCGAAGAGCTTTCGATCTTCGGGTATTGCTGAACGGGGAGTTGGTTGAGCGCTCGCCAGCCGACCAGCACGATGACCAGATTCACGACGATCGCGAGAACTGGATGCTTGATAAAAATGTCGGTGAAAGAACGCATGTTTGGCTCGACATTCGAATACGAGTCTATTTGGGCGGCGTTTCGGGAGTCACTACGACCAGCAATCCATCCCTGAGTTTGAACGATCCCGACGACGCGATCGTTTCCCCGGCCTTCAGGCCGTCGATGAGCAGTACTTCGTCGCCGAGCATGGTTCCGGCCACAACCGGCCTGACCTTTGCCCGCGGCTTGCCGTCCGGTCCCGGTGCAATCACGAACACATGGTCCCCGCCTGGTCCCTTGCGCAAGGCACTCGCCGGAACCGCGATGGCTGTGCGCGATGGGCCAGACGCAACGCGTACACGAACAGCGGCCCCTGGTGAAGGACCATCGGCTCCCTCAACACGGGCTCGAACCATCGCGTTCCGGGTTGTGACGTCGATGCGGGCGTCCACGGCCACGATCTTGGCGTTGACCGGTGTCCGCTTGTCGCCGACGAAAACCTCCACTGGATCTCCTTCACGCAATTCGCTCGCCACCATTTGCGGGATGGCGAAATCGACGTGGGCGGCCGTGTCGATTCCTTGAAGCGTGGTGAGTTGCGTCCCTTCAGCGAGGTATTGTCCCGGATGGAGGTCCGAGATGCCGATCTTGGCCTTGAATGGGGCTCGGATCGTCTTGCGAGCGATAATCGCTTTTGAGCGGGCGATCTGGGCCAAGGCCACATCGCGCTGGCCGCGTGCCCGATCCACCTCTTCCTCAGGAATGGCATTGGTTGAGCGTGCCTTCTGTGCGCGGCTGAGGACCGCCTCGGTGAGGACGAGTTGGGCTTCCTGGGCCTTCAACTCGGCCTCCTCAACCGACACATCCAAAGCGACAAGTACGGTTCCAGGCTCAACGATCTGACCGGGCGTCAAATCCACTTTCTTGACCATCCCAGCAATTTCGTTCTTCAGAGCGATCGACCGCAGGGCCGAAACCGTGCCGATTGAAGTGGTACTTGGCCGGTACTCACGTGGCTGGGAAATCGCGATAGAAATCGTCTCCATCGGCTCCGGCTGATTCGCCGATGCAGCGATGGCGGCCTCGATGGTCTTCTTCTTCCACAGCACCAGCGCGAACGCAACGCCCGCGAGGCCGGCGAGCAGCACCCCGGCTCCAATCCAGCCGCGCAATTTCATCGGCGGATCCCCCCCGCGAAGTCGTTCAACCCAATAGGAAAATGCTACGGTGCTGGCAGTCAGTCACCACCGGGCTTCGAGTAGCTTACGACGCTGGTCTAGTTGCACCAGCCCGGACAGGCCTCAGAATCAGCACATCCGGCAATCATAACGTGGTGAGCCTGTGAACGAATACAAAAACGGCTCACGGACTCGGAGCATCGTGCCACGTTCCCAACTACTTTTGATCCCCGAGTTCCTCACGTAGTCGTTGCAGAACTCGGGACTTGGAAACACGCACGGCGATTGGGGTCATGGCGAGTTCAATGGCCACCTCGTTGGCAGTTCGACCATCGACGGTCGTCTTCCAGAAAGCCTGCCAGGTGCGATCTTGGAATTCCGCCCGGACCCGCTCGCAGCATCTACGGAAGAGCATTCGTTCGCTGCCGGCCTCGGCGATGCTTGCATCCAGAAGCGAATCCTCCTCGGCGATTCCGGCGAAGCGGAGTTGCGCTTCGGTTCCTCCTTCGCCGCCCGGTTCGCGGCCGGCCAGCCGGCTGGGGCGAGCGGGCCTGGCGCTGGTGCCGCCGCAATCCCATTCCCGCGAGTTTGCTCGTCGCCGTCACGATCGGTTCGGCTCTCGGCATTTGGCGACTGTCTCGCCTCTCCGAAGACTTGGTTCGTGCATCCGCGTTGGAAGGTGCCGCTCAACAATCGGAAATGTTGCATGAGGTGAATACGGTCTACACAGCGGAAGTCGCCGACCGAGTTCGCGGCATTCCCGTGACGCACGACTATCTCGACCGACCCGGGGCCATCCCGCTGCCGGCGACGTTGACGATCAAACTTGGCCAAGGCATGAACGAACGAGGCCAGACCGGCGTGCAGGTTCGGCTCTACAACGATGTCCCGTTTCGCCCACGACCGGACGGCATTCCGAGAGACGAGTTTGAGTGGGATGCCCTTCGTCAGCTCCGCGAGAACCCTGAAACGCCCGTCTATCGTTTCGAAGAAGCCGATGGCCGCCCGGTCCTGCGATATGCCACGACCAGGCGAATGCAGGAAGCCTGCGTGCGCTGCCACAATACACACATCGCTAGTCCGAAGAAAGACTGGAAAGAAGGCGACGTGCCCGGCGTGCTGGAAGTGATTCGGCCCCTGGATGGCGATATGGAGCGAACCCGAGCAGGCCTTCGCGGCACGGCAGTGTTGATGGGCGTGACGTTCGGGTCGCTCCTGGGAGCATCGGGGCTGATTCTGGTTTTGACGAATCGACGGCGGTATGCGGGGAAGGCGGAGTGATGAACTGGCAGAAGCGTTCTTCATCGTCGCTTTCTGTTGATTGTTTGGGGGCATTATGTTGTAATAGGCTCCGGATTTTTCCAGCTCGAATCAACTCGCGACGAACTTCGTAGTCCGTAATCTCGGGCACAATGATGCGATGCCCAGCGGATCGGAGTGAGGCCGCCCAGCTTCGACATGCTGCCACTTGTGGTTGATGATTTGGATTCGAGAGCAGACTCAATGGGCTTGAGTCTAGAAGCACGACTTGACTCACCAGGTCACTCCCTTCTGTTCGGGCGGAAACAGAGGTCGTTCTCCGGCGATTCGTCGGTTCTCATTCAAGGCTGCACAGAGATCGTAGTCGTTGTCCTCCGGAGCCTCGTTCATCGCGGCAAACAGTTCTTCGAGGGACGTCGCGTTTTCCACTCGTTGGCTGTATTCATCTTCCGCACCCGTGAAGGGAAGGATTCTTGCTTCTTCCAGCGCGAACTCTACCTTGGTGCCTTCCGGCAACGCCAGTGGCACTGTGGGTTTGAAAACACCGTTCTCGTAGATGGCCATCACTCTCGCAACCATGGTTCTTCCTCCATTCGCTTCTCATCGAGTGTACCACCGGCGGCGCGCCGTTCCGAGGCCGAGTCGAAGCCGAGGTAGCGGATCACTCCCTTCAAACCTCGCAGCAAGGGATTCGTGGAGGGCCATTCGACCCAGGCGTACACGACGCGACTGAAAATCCAAAGGATGCCCAAGCCGATCACGCAGCCTGCCGTCTGCAAGGGCACGTCCTCGGGTCGGCGCGCGTTGGCCTCCGAGACGAAGTAGACGATGACACCGGTTAGCACGCAGAGAACGATCCCGAGCCGGGCTCGCCACTCTACGCTTGACCAGAACGAATCACCACGATCCGGCGGCGTGCCGAATAAAGGGTCGTCAAAATCATCGAGCGGGCTCATTTAGAATACTGTAGAACTCCAGAAGCCCTGCTTGGAGAAAGACCCCATGCGTCTCGCCATCGTGCTGGTTTTGCTTGCCCCTCTCTGTGTTTTCGCGAAGCTGGAGATTCGCAATGTGCAGCCCGCACACGGCGTCCTCGGGCCGGCTCGCACTTCGGACGATGTGGTTCCTCTCGACGAGTATCTCGTTCGCTATCAAGTGGCCGGCATCAAGCCCGATAAGGATGGCAAGGCCGATCTGGAAATCTCCGCACTCTTGAATGGCCCCGATGGCAAGCCCGTATTTCAGCGGAAAAATCCACCGGCGGCCCGGCCGCTCCCGCTCGGCGGGGATGTGTTGCAAACATTCGGCTCGTTCTCGTTTCCGGAGAAGGCCCCGCTCGGCGTGTACGTGTTGAAAGTCACAGTACACGATCGCACCTCGGACGAGACGACCTCGTTCGAGCGCAAACTCACCTGCAAGGCCCCGACGTTTCAAATCGTCGTGCCGCGATTCTTCCGCGATGCCGAGAGCAAGGTGCCTGCGGGAACCATTGGTCTCGTCGGTGAAACTCTGCATTACTCACTCAAGGTGCTCGGCTACGACAAGAGCCAGAAAAAAGTCGCTCTATTGATGAAAGCGACAATACTCGACAATGACGGCAAGGACGTCGGCGCGAAGCCGCTGGAAGTGAAGGGGGACATCAACGACCCCACAAAGGCGACGGAATCGCGACAGGCAAACTTCACTGGCACGGTGGTGCTGCACCGAGCCGGAGAGTTCAAGCTAAAAATCACCGTCGAAGACACGCTCGGCAAGCAGACGACAACGTTTGAATTGCCGTTGAAAGTTCTGCTGCCATAACAGCCCGGCGAGCGGAGCGGCGTAAGCCGCCCGATTTTGTCAGCATCGGGGCTCGCAGTTCGCGGCTCAAGCAGGCCAATGAGGCCGCGTAAGTTTTTGAACCCACTTCCCTCTTTGCCGGCAGTATTACTGGTAGTGGCCCTTTCGGAGCCGGCATGGATTCGCAAACGCTTGGACGGACCGTTCGTCGATTGCGACAGGCGGCGTTGCCGCACGACCGGCGTACGGATGCCGAATTGTTGCGCGCCTTTTCTGCGAAAGGCGATGCGAGTGCATTCGCGGAAATCGTCTGTCGTCACGGGCCAATGGTTCTGGGTGTCTGTCGGCGCACGCTGCGTGATACAGCCGATGCCGACGATGCATTTCAGGCCACGTTCCTCGTGTTGGTTCGCAAGGCAAGCGGTTTGCGCCAGCCGGAGCGTTTGGCGGGATGGCTCCATGAAGTTGCGTGCCGAACGTCGCGGAAGCTCAGGTCGGCCCGGCTCAAGCGGCAAGGTCGTGAGACCGCCCTATTCGACATCGCGGTTGCCGAGTCGTCGGCCAACTTCATCTGGCGTGAGTTGCGGCCCATCTTCGACGAGGAACTTTCGCGGCTACCCGAGAAGCTGAGAGTGCCCGCCGTCCTCTGTTTTCTCGAAGGGCAATCGAAACGCGAGGCGGCCCGATCGCTTGGCTGGCCCGAAGGCACATTCTCTTCTCGCTTGCAACGAGCACGCGAGCGCTTGCGAATTCGATTTGCCGCGAAGGGGCTGACCTTGTCGTCGGGAGCACTGGCCACGGCCTTGTTCGAAGGAGTCGGCTCGGCCTCGGTTTCTCCAGTGCTGATCGACTCGACAGTTCAATTGATCGCGAAAGACACGCTGGCTTCGACCGCGATCCATTCTCTTGCGAACGGAGTGATGCAAACCATGTTCGTCGCGAAACTGAAAACGCTTGCGGCCGGCGTCATGTTGTGCGGGATATTGGGCACCGGGACGAGTCTGGTCTGGATCCCCGGTTCCGGTACTGGAGAGGCTGTTGCGGGGCAGGAACGGACAGAGACAGGGCCGGTTCCACGAGTCGTAAGCACGGAAACGATTCCACAGCAGTTGGCCGACGGGATCGCGTTCACGCGGAAGAAGATGAAGCAGGAGGAATCGGATGCCGCGTGGTTCGGAACACGGATTAAAGGTCAGACCGACAGCACTTCGGGGACGACCCGGTGGAAGCTGTTTTCTCAGCGCAGTAAACGCGATCGCTTGGCGGACTCCATGGCCAAAGGGGAGGCCACCCAGGCGGATCTCGATCGGCTGGATCGCCAGATTGAACAGACAGAAGAGTTGCTGAAGGCATTGCCGGTGCGTACTCCGGAAGAGTTGCGGCTTGAAGAAGTCACAAACCGCATAGTCGAGTTGCGGAGTCGAGCGACATTTGTTGAGAATATGGTTCGCAGGGGCTACATGACCCAGGCCGAACTGAAGAAGGTTCAGAGCGAGATTGCCCTTGTCGAAGCCGAGGAAAAGCAACTCGTCGGCTCGCCGAAGGCGGATAAGCAACGAGCTTCCCTGCAAGCGGAGCTGGATCTCTATCGCGAACGACTGGCTTGGGAAGAACGGATGTTGGCCAAGAAGTTTGTTACCGAGTCCCAGGTGAGGAAAACCAAGCAGGAGATCGCCCGAGTGGAGGCCGCACTCGCGAAACCAGGAATTCCGAAAGCCCTGGAGCCCATGCGGGCCGCGCTGGAAGCCACCATTCAAAAGCTCGAAAAGATCGTCGAGCAAACGGCCGCTGGAGTCAAAAAAGGGATCGTTCCTCATGCAGAGTTGCTCAACTCGGAACTCACTCTCCTGCGCTACAGGCTCAAATTGGTGCGACTAACCGAGCCAACCGAGGTCCACAAATCGTCCGAGGCACTCTTCAAGAAGCTTGAGGAGATTATTCAGAAATTGTCGGCGGGTGTTGAGAGGGGAACCATCCCTCTGCAGGAACTGTTCAATGCCGAAGCGGTACTTGTAAAGGAAAAGTTTGAGTTACTCGAGCATTCCAACTCTCTCGGTGCAGTCGCAGCAATAGCCTCCGATCCGCGGTTGGCGGCGATGGAGGCCCTGATCAAGAAGATGGAGGAGATCGTGGAAAAGACAGCCGAGGGAGTTCGGAAGGGAATCATTCCACAACAGGAACTCCTTAACGCCGAGCGCACTGTTCTCGAATACAAGTTCAAGCTGCTGGAAATCTTGCCAGCGGCCCGGTCGCCTGCTTCCCCGACGCAGAGCCGCAAGGCGAGCGTCGAAGCCCGGGAAAGAGAACTCGCGCGTGCAGAGATCTTGTTGAAGCAGAAAGTCATCAGCTTGATGGAGGTCCAACGATTGCGGGCACTTCTCAGCCGACTTCGCGCGGAGGAGGCGGAATCACTAGACGAGTATGCTCGCGCTTTGAAACACAGAGAAGCCTCTGTGGCCGAACTTTTAGCCGTCCACGCGGCCACGAAACAAATGCACGAACAAGGGACCGCTTCCCGCACCGATTTGAGAGCGATCAACTTGGCAGTCGCCGAAGCCAAGGTCGATTTGCTTCAGACTGAAACCCGCCGTCACCTCGCCGAGATTGTCGCCATTCGCGAACAAGAACTTCGCGAAGCCAAGGCCCTTCTCGAAGCGAAGCTTAGTCCAATCGAGGAAGTGCGTAAGGCCGAACTCGGACTCGCGGAGGCGAAAGCCCGGCTGGCCAAGGGAAGATAGTTAAGGGGCTGCCAGGTTCCCCGACCGAAGCCGTTCGAGTTCCGCCTGCATTTGAGCTATCAATTTGTCCTTCTCGACAACGGCTCGCTCGGCATCCTTGCACGCCCGCAGATCGGCCATGCGGGCTTCAACTTCGGTTGTGATTGCCTGCTCGGCGGCCTCGGCACGTTGTTCGGCCGCCTCCGCTCGCGAGTCGAGTTCGGTCAGCGTTCGATCCAGTTCGACGTAATTCGGGATCTTACGGCCACGCGTATCGAAACATGCAACCTGGCCTTCCTCCTCGCCGAGCCACAGCCTTACTTCAGGTAGCCAAACGCGGCCATTGGCACTGATCGGCAATTCTTCGTACTCCGAAGCGCCATCAGGCAACTGATAGTGAATGAACGAGATCGTCCGCGTTTCGTTGGATTCATCGGCATCCACGATCACATAGCGAGGCACACCGGCCTCAGCATATTCCACAACCTTCCTCTCCACATCGTTCACGCGAGTGCTATCCGATGTTACTTCCACAATGAGCGATGGTCGTGTACCTTCATGAACGGTGTTGAATGTCCGCCATAGTTTTCGATGGGCCACGTTGAAGATAACGGCCACATCCGGACCGTGCGCGTAAGTACCCTCTTCATCCCACGCCACCCGACAATCAGCCAGGATGATCGCGCCGCTAATCTCCGACACTCGCGACTCAAAAACGTATTGAAGGTAATTGCAATCGTGTGTGTGTGGATCGCTGATCATGTAATGATCCTCCTCTTGAGGATGCAATGCATCTTCCAGGGTCAACGGCACCATCTCCAGGTCGGAAGTCCCATCCGATTTGATTCGCGGTACGTACCGCCAGCCAAAGCGAAATCGGTACTCCGCCGATTCGCTCGCGGTTGGTGTTACGGGAAGGGTTGCACTCATGACCGCACTCCATGCCAATTCATTGCTTCAACTTAGCAATCAAGTTCACCATCTCAACCGCCGTGGCCGCTGCTTCGTAGCCTTTGTTGCCGGCTTTTCCGCCGGCGCGATCCTGGGCCTGTTCGAGCGTTTGGCAGGTGAGAACGCCGAATATCACGGGAATTCCACACGAAAGAGCAACAGCGGAGATCCCGTTGGTCGCAGCCTCCGCCACATAGTCGTAGTGGTCCGTGTCCCCCTTAATGATGGCACCGAGGCAGATGATGGCCGCGTATTTCTCGGTCTCACCGAGCTTTTGGGCGATGAGAGGAATCTCAAACGAACCCGGTACGCGAACGATGTCGATGCGATCATCCGCCACGCCGTGACGTTTCAATGCATCCAACGCTCCCTCGATAAGCACATCGACGATCAGCGAATTGAATCGGGCCGCGACGACCGCGAAGCGACCGGCCGGGGGGGAACTGTCGCCTTCGTACAGGGGCATTGGCACTCCAACGCTCGGCCAAGGCCGGGCTTCTACTCACACTTGCGAGCTTTAAGATTTGGTCTTCGAATAAATGTTCACGACGCCGACCAATTGAACCTCGCGGCCGTCGACCTCGTGGGAGAACTCGAATGTATCGCCATCCTTCAAACTTGGCTTAAGTTTGACGGACGCTCTCTCCCCGTTTGGCAAGTTCACCTTGATTGAGTCGGCATGCTTGATTTGAGTCCGATCCACCCAGATCGCGAACTCGAAAGTTGGTTGCTTCTTCTTGGCGAGTTTCTTGCAATTCTTGGAAAACTCCTCTTCCGCGTTCTCGGCAAAGCCGCGTTCAAAATCCTTACGCGGGGACGCAAGTTCCTCGGCGCGCTTGATTCGCTCGGACTTGGGCTTGTTGTTGGGGTCGAACGAGTTCAGCGCGACCACGGCGAAGATACCGATAACCGCAGTCGCGACAAGGAACAGGCCGCCGAGGACAATTCCCAGCAGAAAGGCCTTGGTACTCAGCGCGAGAGCGAATCCCCCGACCGACAAGAGAAACACCAACGCCGCGAGCAGGCAAATTTTTATGGCTCGGTCCGACCGAGCCTTACCGAGCATATGATCTTGAACGTGAGCACACTGTGGGCATGGAATGGCCTCGCAAGCGTTCTTCATCTTCCGCGATAGTTGTTCCTTCGCCTTTCGGGCCGCACGTTTCTTAGCACCCGATTCGTCCAGGAAGTAGACACTGTTCCCATAGCCTTCGCCGCTCCTGGATAGCTCGTAGACGAAGTCGGTTTCACACTCCTCACAGGTCACAAGCCGAATTGTGGTCTTCTCGACCGTGACGGTGTGTTGATTATTCACAATCAGCACTGGAGGCTCCAATCACTTATAAGTTCATGTTGGAAAGAAACTCACCGTTCGACTTGAACCGCCCCATGCGGTTGGACAGCATCTCCATCGCCTCGACGGGATTCATGTCGCTTAGCACTTTGTGCAGGATATACACCCACTTCAGTTCGTCCTCAGGACGCAGCAAATCCTCCTTGCGGGTGCCCGAGGCATTCATGTTGATGGCCGGCCAGACGCGCTTGTCGACCAGACGGCGATCAAGATGAAGTTCCATGTTGCCGGTGCCTTTGAACTCCTCGAAGATCACGTCGTCCATGCGGCTGCCGGTTTCGACGAGTGCGGTGGCGATGATGGTAAGCGAGCCCCCCTCCTCGACGTTGCGGGCGGCCCCGAAGAATCGCTTCGGCTTGTGCAGAGCACCGGCATCTACGCCGCCGGAAAGGATCTTGCCGCTGGATGGCAGTTCAGTGTTGTAGGCTCGGGCCAGCCGGGTGATCGAGTCGAGAAAGATGACCACGTCCTGTCCGTACTCGACCAGCCGTTTCGCTTTCTCGATGACCATCTCGCTGACTTGAATGTGCCGCGAGGTCGGCTCGTCGAACGTGCTGGAGACGACTTCGGCACGATCCCCCTTCACCGTGCGCAACATGTCGGTCACTTCTTCCGGCCGCTCGTCGATCAGAAGCACGATGACATAACATTCTGGATGGTTCTTCTGAATTGCCACCGCCATCTTTTGCAGAAGAACGGTCTTGCCAGTTCGCGGCTGAGCGACAATCAGTCCGCGTTGCCCTTTACCGATTGGGGTGATGAGATCGATGATCCGAGTTTCGATCCCCCCGACATCGGCCTCCAGATTGAAGCGCTGGTTCGGATGCAGCGGCGTGAGGTCGTCGAAGACGATTTTTTGCGTGAGCAGATCCGGGTCCTGGAAGTTGATGGCCTCGACGCGCAGAAGCGCGAAGTAACGCTCGTTTTCCTTCGGCGGGCGGATCTGTCCAGCCACGACGGCACCGGTCCTCAGACCGAACCGGCGGATCTGACTTGGCGAAATGTAGATGTCGTCGGGGCAGGGGAGATAGTTGTAATCCGGACTGCGGAGGAAGCCGAAACCATCGGGGAGGATTTCGAGCGTGCCCTCCCCGTACATCAAGCCGTTTTGTTTGACGCGCTCCTTGAGGATCTTGAAGATCAGATCCTGTTTCTTGAGTCCGACCCATTCTTCGCGAGGCAGCTCCTCATCCTTGGCCAGCTGTTGTAGCTGAACCATGGTCATCTGTTGGAGTTCGGTGATGTAGGTTCCGCCGCGCTTGATCTCCTCGTAACGGCTATTCACTTCGTCATCGTAACCCAGGAAGCCTTCTTCACCGGCGGGGGTTATGGGACGCGGCCGATCGTCGGGCGGACCGGATCGTCGGGCGGGCCGGTAGCCGCGTGGATCGGCATGAGTTTGTTCGGACATGAGAGAATACTCCTGAAGACATGATGGAGCGCAGCAACTCGCGGGAGCACTGGAACCGTGCCCGTAGAAGTCCGCGAATCGCACAGAAAAGACATCACACCAACTCCCAACTTTGCACGAGGGCATTCACCTGGGCCAAGGTGGCTTCGGCAGTCCCCCCATTATCGACGACCGCATCGGCCTTTTTTTTCTTCAATTCAACCGGCATTTGTACCATTTCCCGGTTGACGAGGTCATGGTCAGTCCAGCCACGACTACTCTGCACACGATCTAGACGCACTGATCGGGGAGCGTCAACAAAGATCAACTTGTCGCAAATGCCAGTCCAACCCGCTTCGAGCATGATGGCTGCATCGAGTACTACGTAGTTTACCGCAGGATCGGCCTGCGCCTCGGCAATTTCTTCACGAATTCGCCTTTCGATGTACGGATGCACAATGTGCTCAAGCCGCGAACGCTCGACCGGACTTGGGAACACGATGCGCCCCAGCTTCTTGCGATCGATCGCACCCGAAGGTAGCTGGACATCGCGCTCGCCCCAAACCCCCAGAACGCGAGTGCGAATATCTGGCTGTTCGAGAGCCTCGTGCCCAAGCGGATCGCCGGCAACCACACGGCCGCCGTGAGAAACGAGAGCGGTGGCCACGGTGCTCTTGCCTGCGCCGATGCCGCCGATGAGGCCGATGACGGGTTTAGAATTTGCGTTGTTCATTGGCTGGCTGTGGGGTCAATTCCCGCCTGGCGAAGGAGTTCTTTCAGGCGACGTGTTTCCGCTTGCTCTGCAGCAAGAGCCTCGCCCCGCGTAGGAATGAGTTGCCCATCGGCCGGATTGATCAGCCGAAGCATTTTGCCTTCCGGCCGCAATTTCATCCCCAGCGACTGAGAGAGCATGGAACCATCAGCCGCCGGACGAATCGCTTGATACTTCCCATCGCGAAGCCGAAAACCGTAAAGCGGCTTCTTCAGGTACTTACCAGACCAATCGAACGCGAAATACTCTTCGACTCCCAATCGCTCGTAGTCTTGACGCAGTTCGCCGAGAAGGAGCTTTTTCTGCTCCTTCGAAGCCGTCTCGATGATGACGGAAGGAACAATTCCTCCAAACTCCCACCCTTTGTACGACAGCCGTGTGAAATCCATTGGCACGCCGAACAGGACAAAAACATCCGGCGCGCGAGTCGCCCGAATGTTTCCTTTCTCCCAGTACCAAAACATGTCCCCATGATAGGCGACGTTTTCTTTGCAACGCATGACATCCTCGATGGCATCGAGCAGCCAGCGGATGCAACGCAAGTGTGGTTCAGACTCGGCCATGGGCTTGCCATCCGAGTGGGGATACGGATCGTCCAGGAGTCCCTTAATGGGGAACGCTTCCTGGGAGGATCGTCTCGGGTTTTTTCGTGTGAGTGTCGCCATGTTGAAATTCTACACCATTCCGATCGTTCGACGAAACCCCTCCTGGCCTTACCTCGCCACCAACCAAACCACCACAGCAACCAATCCGAGCACGAGGACCAGGCAGCCCACCGAAAACCAGCGCGCACCCGGCCGTTCGTCTTCCGACCAGGCGATCCCGAACAGACTCAAGATCGGCTCCAGGACGTGAAACAGAATCTCCCACATGAGCGCTATCCGTGGTTCGCAATGCGAAGTGTGGCAGCCTTAGCCAAAGCAAGAATATCCTACACGAAATTGTCGCATTCTGCTCACCCGAGCGACCACGTTGAAACGTGAGTTGATCCACGAAGGACACGAAGGGGCACGAAGAAAAAATGCAGTAGTCTTTTTCGCCTCTTCTTCGTGCCCCTTCGTGGATGACTCGTTTCAACCGTACTTGGCTTGGGTCTGACCTCGAACTCGGCCAAGGCATGCCTCGGAGTTCGTGGTTCTGGTGATTGGAGCTGGCACGACGTTCCTCTCGACGACTCCGGCACAATTTTGCTAAACTATCTCGGTCAACCTGAATTGAGACCCGCAAACGGCATGGATCGCTCGAACCACTACGAAACGGCATTCGAAGCCTATCTCCGCGATCGTCGGCTCGGCTACATTGCCGTCGACGAGTCGAAACGAAGCACGCTCGACGACGATCCGGTCAAGAGCATCGACTTCATCGTTCACGGTCTGGACGGCGCGAAACTGCTCGTCGATATCAAGGGGCGCAAGTTTCCCGGCGGTACGCCCGACAAACCTCGCTGCACCTGGCAAAACTGGGTGGCCCGTGAAGACGTCGAAGGCTTGGAACGCTGGCAGGAACGTTTTGGCATCGACTACCAGCCGCTGCTCGTCTTCGCTTACTTCATTCATCCCGATATCGACTTGAAACAGGGAGCCGCAGACCTCTGGGCCTGGAACGGCAGCCGTTATCTCATGCGCGCTGTGCGCGTCGCGGACTATCGCGAGCACATGCGCGTCCGCTCGCCACGTTGGGGAACGGTTCACCTTCCCACGGCAATCTTCCGCGAACTGGTTCGTCCACTGCGCGAGTTCACGCATCCCCATGAGTTTGCGATTGGGTGAACGATTCGCTAGACGCTTCCCGTTGGAGGCAAATTGTTCACCACAAAGACCCGAAGGACACAAAGAAATCAAATTCAGGAGATTGGACGATTCGAATCAGATTGACAGGGTCCAGCTCAATCTGGTTCATCCCAACCGTTCCTTGGTTTTCTTTGTGTTCTTAGAAGGCCTAAGAAAATTTCTCTGCAAAACGTGGGACAGAATTATCGAGTACAAAATCATAAAGCCAAATAGGGATTGGCGTTTACTCGCTCTCCCAATTCATCATTTTGTTCCCGATGATTCTGTGCTCTCCTCCTCCGTTTCGGAGAGGTGCAGGCCTAAAGTGTCTTTGTGGTGAAGGCCGCATCGAGTCGAGGGCGTCAAGTGAGTCTTGAACACTCGGTAAGTCGCACGTCCACCCCAAGCGCGTCCGATCGTTATCATGCGCTGGACGCTCTACGCGGCTTTGCCATGTTTCTCGGCGTCCTGCTTCATGCGGCCATCCCCTACACATTCATTCCCGTTCCTTTTTGGCCCGTACAGGATTCCCGGCGCTCGAATATTTTCGACGGTGTCTTGCTGGCCGTCCACGATTTTCGCATGCAGCTATTCTTCCTGTTGGCCGGGTTTTTTGGCTGCCTGCTGTACTCTCGCTATGGTTTCGTGGGAACGGCGAAGCACCGTCTCAAACGTGTGGCCCTGCCGCTCGTGTTGGCCATGCTGACGATCCAGCCGGCCCTACAAGCGGTGAGCGTGTACGCCCTGGCAAGCGCCAACGGGGCTCGATCCAGACTGACCTTTTTTGGTGACCCGGTCGCTGC
>Ga0105046_10005877_pt1 | contig 19388 bp, 16 predicted proteins | sample MAT03_FD_78385 | JGI IMG/M metagenome (GOLD analysis project Ga0105046, IMG submission 78385) | Freshwater microbial communities from Lake Fryxell liftoff mats and glacier meltwater in Antarctica - MAT-03 (megahit assembly) | ecosystem: Environmental > Aquatic > Freshwater > Ice > Liftoff... | reverse complement strand
ATCAAAATCAATCCGAGAATGACCAGAAAACGATTGCCAAAAGGACTTCCGGCGCACTCGCTAGGAAAGTCCGACAGGCTGCTAGAAACCTCAGTTGACCAGCTGCGGGTCAGGGCTTCGGCAGGCCGGCGAGGCTGTGACTTAGGCTCTTGTGGGAGCGCGCTTGCTAGCGGTGCTGATGAGAAAACCGAAGCACCGATCGCGAGCAAGCTCGCTCCCACAGGCTGCCGCTTGCCGCTCTCGCTGAAAATGATGTATTTATTTGATTATTATGACTTCAGTTGGTGTGACTATTCATTAATTTATGGGTGCCGCTAAGCTTGATGTATGAATAAGCGCACTGACCGGGGCGACCGGGGGGGATAAAGGCGCTTTCGCGAGCTTCACGCAACGGGCCGAAAAAACGGTAGCTTGCGTGCCAAGTGTTCCGCACTTCTCGCGCTGATGTCGTTACAAAAAAACATCTCGACAAACCTCGTCCCGGAGGGACGCAATGTCGGTAGCAGCATCGTACCCGCCATCCAGTCTTACGCTAACAAGGCTTGCATGCGCTCGGTATTGGGTTTCTCGACGACGCCGCGTTCGGTGACGATGACGTCGATCAGACTTGCGGGTGTTACGTCAAAAACTGGGTTCCAGGCTTGCACGCCAGGGGCGGCGACGCGGATGCCGGCGTATTCGGTCAGTTCGCGTGGATCGCGTTCTTCGATGTGGATGGCGCTGCCGTCGGCGGTGGCAAAATCAACCGTTGAAGTGGGTGCCACCACCATGACGCGGGCGCCAAAATGCTGCGCGGCGACGGCCAGCGATAGGGTTCCGATCTTATTGGCGGTATCGCCGTTCGCGCAAATGCGGTCGGCACCGACGATGACCCACTGCACGCGCTGCAGCGACATCAGGTAGGCCGCGGCGCCATCGCCGATCAAACAAGCGGGGATATTGTCCTCCAGCAGCTCCCACACGGTCAGACGCGCACCTTGCAGCCACGGGCGGGTCTCGCTGGCGTACACCTGTCTGAGCTTGCCCTGCGCGTAGGCCGCGCGAATCACGCCCAACGCGGTGCCAAGACCGGCGGTCGCCAGAGAGCCGGTATTGCAATGGGTCAGCACGCCGCTGCCGGCCTCAATGTAGGCAGCTCCGCTGATGGCCATCTGATAGTTGGCCGCCAAGTCTTCAGCGTCGATCGCCTGCGCCTGCTGCAGCACCCAGTCTGGCTGCGGATTGTCGCCGCAACGCGCCAACATACGATCCACCGCCCACATCAAATTGACCGCCGTTGGCCGTGCCGCGCGTAAGCGTTGCGCGGCCGCCCGAAACGCCAGTTGTTGCTCAGCGATGGTCAATGTCGCTGTGGCGCGCGCCGCGAGCACCAAGCCATACGCCGCAGCGATACCAATGGCCGGCGCGCCGCGCACAATCAACGCGCGAATCGCGTCGACCACGGCGTCTGCATCGGGCATGGGCAACCAGCTGCTGGTTTGTGGCAATAAACGCTGGTCGAGCAAGCTCAAGCCGGTAGCGTCAAAACGCAGCGCGCGGACGCGGTCGAATGGGGATAACAACTCAATCACTGACATTGAAGCCTCAAATGGATGCGCGAATCGATCAGCATGGACGATTGCGGATGAATTAATGTTATATCTTTAGGTGAAGTCAAGTTCCGCTTATTCCTGGGCTAATTAAAATGCGTGCCTTTAATGCTGACGACCGCGCCAGTTTGCGGACTGATCAACCGGCGCCCTTGTATCACCAGTTGTATCTGGTGGTGAAGCACAAGATCGAGGGTGGCGATCTCAGACAAGGTGCCCTTGTGCCGGCCGAGAAAGACATCGCCACCTACTTTGGGATATCGCGCATCACCGTCAAACGCGCGCTCGACGATTTGGAGGCAGAGGGATATGTATCGAGGCACCGCGGCCGCGGCACGCATGTCACCTATAAATACGAGCCAAAAGTCGTCCGCGCGCCGTTGAACAATATGCTGGAGAGTCTTGCGGTGATGGGCCGCGAGACGCAAGTACGATTGATCGAGTTTGCTCGGGTCACCCCGCCGCCGGTGGTCGCTGATGCGCTGCGCATTGGCACCGAGCAACTGGTCGAGCGCGCGATCCGCTTGCGCCTCACAGAAGGTTTGCCGTTTGCGCACTATGTCAGCTGGACCATACAGATCGGCCCGGGGCTAGATCAGGAAGGGCTCAAGACCACCAGCCGGCTTGACCTTTTTCGTCGTCTAGGAATCCACTTGAAGGAGGTCGATCAGGTGATCACTGCGATAGCCGCTGATACCACGATGGCGCAACGATTAGTGGTGCGAGTGGGCGATCCGCTGCTGCAGGTGATCCGTATTGCCTGCGATCAGCGCAATCGTCCCATTGACTATTTGGTCGGCAGCTATCGGCCGGATCGCTTTCAATACCATATGAAAATGTCCGCTTCCGACATCATGGTCCGCGGCAAAACTTGAGGCTTTTCCGCAGGCTGGCTGAAAAGTTCTGCACAGCGGCGAGGCCGCATCCGTGGCGCATTCCGGATTGTCAATAGACACCAAGCGAATTGTTATATCTCATTGATTAATAAAGATACACGCATGCTGGCGAGAGTCTCACCGAGAGGTCACCGAGGCTGCAACCACGGGCCTTTTGAGGCTTGTCCCCAAGCTCATCCACAAGCTTATCCACAGGCAATGTGGATAAGCAGCAAGATCGCTGGACTGGCAATGACTTAGCGCATTTCGCTGAGCCTGAGTTGAGAAGTCAGCGCTAAGTCAACCATTAAACTTTGTAATCGTAGCCAGCAGACTGGCGCTTGACAACAGCCCGGTGACGCTGGTCTCAATTTCGCTTTTGCACAGCATGAGGACGAGGCCAAAGGATTTTTCACAGCTTTGCTGCGGGCCCTGAAGTCAATTTGCATGCCATTGTTTTGTATGGACTTTATTATTCTGACCACAGACTAACCGGATTGCCCGCGAAGGCGTCCTGACGCGATTTCTGAGGTGCTCAGGGAAGCCGGTGCACAGGGTTATCCACACCTTGTGTGGATAATCTTGAAAACCTCAGGATGGGACGATTGATTGGGTCTTTCAGCCCTCGTCTGGTCCGCCTGTGGCAGACGTAGCGCGGCTCGGTGTGCGCGCGTGACTTTGCATTGCGCGAGAAGGCCGTTCGCGCCGGCGGCCGCGGCTCCTTGCGCGAGCCCCAGCAGCGCGCTGGGCGCTGGGCGCATCGCGTACCCACATCAAGAGCAAGCCCGAGCTTGGCCGACGCGAGGACCCGGCCTACCACGGCTAGAAAGCCCAGTCGGACGGGGGAGTGCCGTATCAAACCTCGTCCGCTATGAGCTCAGCGCCGAACTTCAGCGATGAACCCTTTCAGGTATTCGGTCTCCGGCATTGCCGGGTGAATTGGGTGGTCGGCCGATTGGCCTAAGCGTCGCAACACGCGCAGGTGCATACCCAAAACGCGCGCCGCACGGTTCAGGCCGTCCAGCAGTGCTTCGGCGCTGTAATGATGCGAACACGAACAACTGACTATTAATCCACCATCCACCACCAGACGCAAAGCCGCCTCATTGATGCGACGGTAGGCCAGAGCCCCTTGTTCGGCGTCTTTTTTGCGTTTGATAAAGGCCGGCGGGTCAACGATGACCACGTCAAAGCGTTCCGCGCGATCGCGCAAGGTCTTGCATGCATCAAAAGCATCGGCCTGCATACACGTCACTCGCTCGCCCACGCCACTGCCCTGCGCGTTGCGCTGCACACTGGCCAAAGCCGCTGCCGAACTGTCCACGCACAACGCGCTTTTTGCGCCATGGCGCGCGGCACACACGCCCCAGCCTCCGCCATAACTGAATAAGTCGAGCACGCGCGCGCCGTCGACCAATGGCAGCAATGCCGCTCGATTATCACGCTGATCGTAGAACCAGCCGGTCTTTTGCCCGGTCAGTGGCGCGATACCAAAACGCGCGCCGTTTTCTTCGATCCAAATCGGTTCTTGGACATCGCCAAAGGCGACGACATTCTCGCGCGGTAGCCCTTCCAATTCGCGACCGGCGGCGTCGTTTCGCCAAATTAACGATTCGATCCCCGGCAGACCTTGCAGAATCAGCCGCAATTCGTCTTGCAAAGCATCCATGCCACAGGTGCCCAGTTGCGCGCACAACACCGGCCCGTAACGATCCACCACCAGCCCTGGCAGCCCGTCACTTTCGCCGAACACTAATCGTCCAAACTCACTGATCCCCAACCGTAGTCGCAGCGCAAGGGCTGAGGCAATGCGCGTTCGGAGCCAAGTTCGCAGATCAAAACCATTCGCCGGCGTACCCAGCAAACGTCCGGCAATCAGCACATTAGGATTGACGTAGGCGACACCCAGGCTGATCGATTTGGCGCTGACGATTTCTACACATTCACCCGGCGTGAGCCCAAGCGCCCCCAGTTTGCCTTCGAATTCATTGGCGTAAATCCAGGCATGGCCCAGCCGTAAACGACGCTCAGCATCGGGTTGCAGGCGCAGCGAACGCATTGGGGACATATCAGGATCGCCAAGAGACTAGGCCGCGCAGTTTAGTGGAACTGCGCTTTCAAGTTTGTCGTGCAGGTGGTTCAGGGTGCAAGTCAAACTGAGGTGGGCGGTGAGCCAACAGCGTCACCGCGAGGCCTGCTCGGCGCCCAGCAGATTCGACAGGGGGGACCAGACAGCGCAGTCTGGTGGGTCGGCGCTGTGCGCTGACGCTTTTCCTGCATAGTGGAGGAGAAGCATGCGATCACTCATTGATTCGTCATTGCCAGCGTCCTTTTTCGGCCCGAACATGCACGCGGATGAACCCCATCAGGCTCGTCTTTGCGAGGGAGCCTTGGCGACCGCGGCAATCCAGGGACGTTCGCCCAGCCAACCCCTAATCGTTGAATACGATTGCAGCAACGCGCATCAGCGGCCAGCGTTTCTAAACTCTGCGTCATCGATGTTGGCGCCGGCCAACCGCAGCGGGAGTGTTGCCGTGAACTACAAAACACTGCTTTGTTTGGTTCTAATGCTGTGCGCCCCGCGTCTGCTCACGGCCCAGGCGATCTTGCATGCGTTTAACTGGACCTATGCCGAGGTTGCCGCGAAAGCGCCGGAAATTAAGGCGTTGGGGTATGCCAGCGTATTGGTATCGCCACCGCTAAAGTCGGAGGGTTCAGCTTGGTGGGCGCGCTATCAGCCGCAAGATTACCGGCTCATCGATAGCCCGCTCGGCAATACCGAGGACTTTCGGGCGATGGCTGCGCAGCTCAGCAGCAACGGCTTGCAGTTGTATGCCGATATCGTCGTCAATCACATGGCCAACGAGGCCGGCCAACGGCCCGACTTGAATTATCCCGGCCAGCGCGTGCTGGATCGCTACGCGGCCAATTTCGCCTATTACGAACGCCAGCGACTATTTGGCGATTTGCGCGAGAACCTGCTGACGGCCGCCGATTTTCACGAAGCGCGCTGCATCAGTGACTACAACAATGTATTTCAGGTGCAAAACTGGCGTTTGTGTGGCGGCGCGGGTGATGCCGGCTTGCCTGACCTCAACGACCACAATCGCGTGGTCGCTCAACAACGTGCTTACCTGCAAGCACTCAAAGACCTCGGCGTCAGCGGTTTTCGCATCGACGCCGCCAAACATATGTCGCCCAAACAACTGGCGCGCATCTTCACGCCGGACATTCGCGCTGGCGTTTTTGTGTTTGGCGAAGTGATTACCGGCGCTGGTGTGGGTGATACCGGATACAGCTTGTATCTGGCACCGTATTTGGCCAATACCGATCACAGCGCCTACGATTTTCCATTGCACTCGGCCTTGCGTCGTGGTTTTGCTTTCGGCGGCGATTTGCGCGTGCTGAACGATCCGCTAAGCAACGGCCAAGCCCTGCAAAGCGCACGCGCGGTCACTTTCACGGTCACCCACGACATGCCCAACAACGCCATTTTCCGCGGACAGATACTGGACCCAGTCGACGAAACCCTGGCCTATGCCTACGTGCTGGGACGCCAAGGTGGCCGGCCCTTGCTGTACAGCGATCACAACGAGAGTGGCGATCGCCGTTGGCAAGACGCATACAAGCGCCCGGACCTGCGAGCGATGCTGCATTTCCACAACCAAACCCTAGGCGAAGATCAATATCAGCTCGCCTCGGCGCCTTGTTTTTTGATGTTCCGACGCGGCGCAAAGGGCGTGGTTGGCATTAATAAATGTGGCAGCGCGGTCGATATTGAGATCAACGCCAATTTCGACAAGCTCTCATGGTACACCACCTATCGCGACGTCTTGAGCGGCGCACAAATCCGCATCGACCGGCGCGACTATCGAATCACTATCCCCGCGCGCAGTGCGCGGCTATGGTTGCGCGATGATAGGAAGACCGCCGATTAAACCTAGAAACCTCAGTTGACCGCTTCTAAATACCCATAGCACCATGATTCTGCTGGCTTTTCAGCAAATTTCGCTCTTTCACCCATTGGGTGAAGGAGTCAAGCGGCAGAAAAGCCCAAAGAATCACGGTGCTATGGGTACTAGAAACCTCAGTTGACCGCTTCCTAGAGCGGGAGCTTTCAAAATCAATTCGAAAATGGGTAATGATCGCCAAAAGGACTTCCGGCGCACTCGCGAGGAAAGTCCGACAGGCTGCTAGGATCAAAAACCCAGATACGGATGCCAAAGCACGAGAACTCGCTCGTTTAACCGGCGAGAGCCTAACTGAGGCCGTGCGCCAAGCCATCGAACAACGTTTAGTGCGCGAGAGTTTTCGCGAGAGCCGGCGTTGCGGATCAACTGTTGTCTTTGTCCATGCGCTTAACGCACAAACCGCGCGAGTCCACCGGCAATGTCGAAGAAGCCCTTGAGTTTGACGAGCATGGACTGCCGCGCTAATGATCATTGATAGCTCGGCCAGTTTAAGCTCAGATCGTTCGCTCCATCCCGGCGCGCGCCAAAGTGACTTCACTGCCGTAGTTGGAACGCAGTTGTACTGCTAGTTTTTCGCGTGCTTGGTCTTCGCCATGCACCAAGTAGACCGGCGGCTTGCTGTGAAAATGTCCGTACCAATTGAGCAAACCGCGCTGATCAGCGTGCGCTGACAATCCACCCACGGTGTGAATTTTGGCGTTCACCCGGATGATTTCATTGAAGATCCGCACGCTGGAATGGCCATCGACCAACTGTCGTCCTAGGGTGTTTTGCGCTTGATATCCGACGATCAGCACGTGCGCGCCGGGTCGCCACAGATTGTGTTTTAGGTGGTGGCGGACACGCCCGCCGTTACACATGCCTGATCCGGCGATCAAAATGCAGCCACTGCTGTGTTTATTGAGCGCTTGCGATTCCTCCATCGAGTCGACGAAACGCAAGCCGGGCAAGGTGAAGGGATCAACGCCTGGTGCCCATTGGGAACGACCTTCCTGATCGAACAAATTCTGGTGTCGTCGATAGACGCTGACCACTTTGGAGGCCATTGGGCTGTCCAGAAATATGCGCCAGCGCTTCAGACCCCATTCGTCATAGTACTTAGCGAACAAGTAGAGCAACTCCTGGCTGCGGCCCACTGCAAATGCCGGAATGATGACGTTGCCACCGCTGCCACGCGCCGCATCTAGCACTTCGCCGATTTCAACGACGGTTTGTTCGCGCGGCCGATGCAAACGATCGCCATAGGTACTTTCCAGTAAGACCAAGTCCGCCTCACTGACTGCCGTGGCGTCGCGCATGATCGGCGTACCATCCGCGCCAATATCACCGCTAAACACCAGCTTGCGCTGCCCGTGGCCCTCGTCAATCCAGATCTCCACAATGGCGGCGCCGAGAATATGGCCGGCGTCCTGCAAACGCACATGAATGCCCGGGAACAGTTCAACGCGATGGTCATAGTCCATGGGGCGCAAACGCGCAATGGTGGCGCTGACATCCGCCAGTTCGTACAAAGGCTCGATCGGCTTTAGGCCGCGCCGCTGACGCAGGCGATTGCTGTGCTCAACGTCGGCTTCGGCGAGCCGCGCTGAATCTTCCAACATCACCGGCAATAAGTCGGCGGTGGCGGTGTGCGTGTGAATTTTGCCGGTGTAACCGCGTTTGACCAACAGCGGCAGACGTCCACAATGATCAATGTGCCCGTGACTGAGCACCACCGCATCGATATCCGCGGGATCAAATGGAAAGGCTTCGCGATTGCGCCCACCTTCCTCGCGTCCGCCTTGAATCATTCCGCAATCCAACAGGATCTTTTTGCCGGCTGCACGCAGCAGGTGACATGAGCCGGTCACTTCACCGGCAGCGCCTAAAAATTGAATGGAAGCCATCGCGAACTCCTGACAGCAAAGCGTTAATGCTGCCTGGCAGACGAACTGCATGCAGGCAGCATGGCAATTCGTGCAATAGCACATTCAGAGCAGTGCGAGTTTGATCTGCAGCAGGCGCTGGTGCCTGCTGGATTATTCGCTATCCAACCGGGTGGTCCTGACCGTATTGGTCGGCACGTTGCGCTTGCGACCTGCTTGGACCAGTTGCGCCCACCCCGCCTCAATGTCGGCAGGCGTGAAGTCGCAATGCCCCACACCCCGATTGGGCAGCACGGTCAGCCATTCGCTGCGACCAGCGGCGTTAACCAACGCTGGGTAGATCTTCGTAAAACGCGGCGGAATGGTGGGGTCGCGATCGTTGGAAAGTAGCACCACCGGATCCTCGATGCGACCGCTGAGTGCAGCGTTGGCGCGTAAATAGTCTGCGGCTGCAGCAACCGATGCGTAACGACGGACGTCACGGTTGAACGCCGCATCGTCGCCAAAACCGGCGTAGACCACGTCGCGATTGTCAACCGGATGTCCGCCGGCGCGCTGTTGCAGCTCACGTAAAATCATCCAATTGAGCATCATCGCGCCCGCTAAAGCCGGGCGATCAATCTCCAAGCGCTGCACCAAAATCGCGCGGCGCGCCTCGTCATTGGCGAATGCAGCTTCGATTTGCGCCGGGTCTACCATCGGCGGCGCGCTAGCGTCGGTGAGGCCACCTTCTGGCAAGGCTAATGCGGCTGGAAAGAAATAGTCGAGTGCCAACAAGGCGGTCACCACACCTTCACTGATCAAGTTTTCGGCCGGACCATTAACTCCGCAGGTGGACAGCGCGCCTGCGTAGTGTTCGGGATGACGCTCCAAAGTGGCCAATGCGATATGGCTACCCAGCGAAACCCCGTACAAATAGGCGGCTTTCGGTGGCGCCAGCTGGCTCGCAAAATGTTCGCGCAGCGCTTCGATATCCTGCAAGCCTCCGCTACCGCCCAGCCCTGACTGCGATAACCCGATGCAGCGACCGCATAACCTGCGCCAAAAATATCGGCGTCGCTGGGTCCTGCGGCCATTGGTCGGCACGCGGCACGCCGACCGGCTCGTAACCGTGCGCCACCATGACGACGCTGCCATTCCAATTGGCTGGCACGTCGATACGATAGGGCGCACCGTTTAACGTGCCGCTATGCACGCCCGCCTAAAGTGTCGCTGCGCGCAGCGGGCCAATACTGAGCAAGAGCGCGATGACTGACAAAAAGCGGATAGGAACAATGGATTTCAGCATTAACTTAGCGCCTTGCAGGTTCACAGAAAAACCGGTCCCAGTGTAGAGGACCAATCCGCGGTGGCCAGCGCATTTGTAAAGGACCCCGCCGCCATTGAAACCTGGTGGCAACGCTTGCCTACGCAACCCAAACGCTGGTGGACGCATTAACGTGATGCGTTCTGAACCGAGCTAGCCCGGATATTTCATAAATTGCACGCGCCCTCGCTTGTCCTTTGATCGCCCCGCGATTATTCCTCAGTCGGGTGTATGCACCACCACACCGCTCCTTCGAAAAAACCACTGGACGATCGATATCCTGCGCGATCATCGCGCGAATTCATGCAACATCAGGGCTAGTGCTGCGTTGGATTCGCGCCTTTGCTCGGCGCCTCGCCGTCGTGGTCATCGAAGCCGTCGTTGACAACGGAGCTGCTCTTGAGTTTTTCGACGATGGCGTCCAGTGCGCGATCAAACAAGGGCACGTCTTCGAGCATCAAGGCCCTACCACTGCGTAACTCAAACGCCAAGGAAATCAAAGTTTTGTCCGCAACCTTCAGGCCCTTGCGATTGACGAACAGATATTTGCTGCTGATCGGGCTGATCCACGATAGTTTGGCACGCTCGGCACGGACTTCGTCATGCCGGAACTCCACCCACGTGCCCACCTTGATTGATCGCGCGATTTCGTAATACTGATCGCGAACCTCGGTATCCGGATCGGCGTCCGCGGCGTTAGGCTCTGGATTACGCGCCAATTCGTCGACAAAGTTCTCTTCGTGTGCGGCGCCTTCGACGCTGGGCAATCGCACGTGTTTTTCGACTACGCGCAGTTCATCGCCATTGGCCGCATCGCCCGCTGGTGGCTCGGCGACTGGCGGCGCAGCCTTGGGATTGAGCTGTTCTTCGCAGAACTGGCTCAGATCGGCAAGCAATTGACGCACATCGTTGTCGTGATAGGCCACCATAGCCAAACCTTGACGCAGTGCCTTTTCCAGCTCCGGCATCAGCGCGCGCAAGCGTGCCAGCTCGGCATCACTGCTCTTTGTCTGCGCCGCCCATACCAGTTCGTCGGCCACGCGCAAAGAGGTTTTCCAGGGGTGAGAGCCTTCGCCTTGCCGCAAAATGGTCAGCACCAACACATTTGCCCACGGCCGCGTGAGGATGTGGCGAATTACTTCCGGCAAAGTATTACCTTCAATTCGCGAAAGAATTTCGCGTGCCGCGGTTTTCCGGGCGCCCTGCAGCCGCTCGCGGCCACGCGCTGCCTCCGCGGCGCGCAATTCGGCGACTTCGGCACGTTTCTTGGACGACGCGACAAATTCACGCAAATCTTTCAGTTGACGCTCAAAAATTTCAACCTCATCGTCGAAATCCTTCAGCAGTGACTCCACCAAACTCTTGATTTTTTCGTAAAAGCGCCCGTCCTTGTCGCTTTCTTCACTCCACGCCAAACCGGCTTGCGCCAGCTCGTCCAGCAGCAATCGCGCTGGGTGCTCTTTCTTGGCAAACATCGCTTTGTCAAGAATGGCGCACTTCAAGTAGGGAATCTGCAACCGCGCCAAGAGCGCTTGCATTTGCGCAGGCAAATTACGGTCTTGCAAAATAAACTCAAAGAGCATGCCAACCAGATCAATCGTGTCTTCGTCAGCCGCGGTCATCCGGTGTTTTTCATCACCGGAACCCAAGCGATGCAATTGACCGACAAGTTCCTCTTTGATCTGCGTTGCCGGGACCATCTGTACCATCGGACCGTAGTTTTGATGCGGCGCGAAGGACATCGCCTGTCCCTGTAAAATGGACAGCGCATTAACTAAGTCGTTGGTCGCAAAAGAACTTGCGGGAACGCCTACGAAACCGCCGGGCATACCATTGCCTGGACCACCTCCGGGGGTGATCGCGCGCCTGGATGCGAGCAAGGAGCGCACCGTGTTGTAAAGCTCAATCTGCAGTTCGGCCTCGGCTGCGGACGTGGGAGAGTAATACCCGCCACCGGGCATCCCGCCCGCCTGCATGCCAGGGTGTGGCTGGCTATATTCGGGTTGGCCATAAGCTTGGGGTTCTGCATCCAAACCGGCAGGGCCGCCCCGCGGGCCGGCGCCGACCGGCATGCCGGCGGGTTGCCGACTGGCCAACTGATGCTTCAGTTGTGGCAACACGCCTGCCTGAATCAGTTGTTGGTTGATCTCGTCATAGAGTTGGTCTAGACCACCCATAACGTGTTTATCAAACAACTTCAGAATCAACAACTTTACGTGTAAGTCAACTTCCAGCTCGGTCAAGGTCGACTGGAAGGCACGACACAGCGATTTGGGAGCAACTGGGTTATTGTCGTCATCAACTTTGTTGCCGCCTGAGAGCACCGACATGCGCTGGTCGAGCGCGTACAAATGCCGAGCCAGGCGATTTGCCGACTTGCCCGCCATCGCCGAAACCGCCAGCGATTCTTCCAGATCCTTGTCGTCGAGCAGGGCCAATCCCAATTTCGTCGGCCCAGCTTCTTCGCTGACACGCGTTTGGCCTGAGCCGAACTTGGCAAAATCGCGGGTCAAGTTTTCCTGAAACAAACGCTCAACCAACTGACGTTTTTTGCGTACCTCGCGCATACCATCAAAGTAACGCGTCTGCAGCGTGTTGTTTTCTGCCTTTTCAGCCAAGTCAAAAAGTGCGTCGTCCACGCTGTCAAACAATGCACCCACCAACAACGCGAGGCGCTTCTGCGCGCTGCCGCGACATTGTTTGATCAATTCGCCAACACGGTCCATCTGCTGCGAGTGCGCTGCCTGGCGCTGTTGCAGATCAACGACTTTATTGTTGTCGGAACCGTTGGACACGCGCTTTCCCCTGGATGAACCGAAGACGGAGCTTCGCCTTTGTACAGTGACAGCCTACCGTATGCGCAGAGCGGTAGTGTGAGAAAGCAGCGAAAATTTGATTGCCGTCACACTTCGCGATCTGCTTAAGCTGGGAAATCCTGAAATTGCGTAACGCCGATCCCCTCTTCGGGCAGCAAAACGGGAATATCGTCCTCAATTCGATAGATGACCTTAGCGTCATCACTGATGAGTCCACCCTCTAAATTCTGCTGGACGCTTCGGCCACTCACATCGATAACCGCGCCAGCCGCTATCGCTTTGTTCAGCCAGTGGATTTGTTCGGCCCGCAGTAGCCTTAATCCACGCTTGGAAACCGGGCAGCAGAGAATTTCCAGAAGTCGCCTGTCGATGGCCATAAACGTTGGTGCGTGGCGATGGGACCGCTAACATAGCGCGCTCTCTCAGCCATCTCCAGAACTGAAGTGGAATTGATCTTACCGCGAGTAGGTGTGGTCATGGGTTCACGCTCGGATTGGGACACGATGTCCGCCGGCGTTGAACTGCTCGAAGAACTGCGGATAGCGCATGAAGTGCGGGTGGTGTCCGCGCATCGCACCCCGAACTTGTTATTCACCTACGCAGAAGAAGCTGTGGCACGCGGCCTGCAGGTCATCATCGCTGGTGCCGGTGGCGCCGCGCATCTGCCCGGCATGCTTGCAGCGAAGACCTGGATTCCAGTTCTCGGCGTGCCGGTACAATCTAAGGCACTGAATGGACTGGATTCTTTGCTATCCATTGTGCAAATGCCAGCGGGCATACCGGTACTGACATTGGCAATCGGCCAAGCTGGCGCAAAAAATGCGGCACTGGCCGCAGCGGCAATCCTTGCGTTAAATGATCCGGGATTGGCAATTCGTCTGAATGCGCTGCGCGATGCACAAACCGAACGTGTGCTGTCGGAACCTGATCCACGGCGACCGACATGCGAGTAGGCGTCATTGGCGGCGGCCAGTTAGCGCGCATGCTGGCACTAGCGGCTGCTCCACTGGGCATCCGCGTGCACGCACTAGACCCGGCTGTGGACGCCTGTGTCAGCGATGTTGCGCCGTTGGAAGTGGCCGCATTTGATGATTTGGCAGCCTTGCACCGCTTTGCCGATGTTTGCGCGGTCATTACCTTCGATTTTGAGAATGTGTCTGCATCAGCATTACAAGAATTGGCTGCCGTGCGCCCGGTGCGCCCGAACCCACTCTCGCTGGCGACAGCGCAAGATCGTGGCGCCGAAAAAGCGCTCTTTTCTCAAATCAAAACAGCGGTAGCTCCCTACGCGATCATTGATGATGCGACACAAATCGACGCAGCAAGCGCAACCGTGCGTTTCCCAGCCATCCTGAAAACGCGGCGATTTGGCTACGATGGCAAGGGGCAGATCAATATTGCCGATGCTGGTTTGCTTGCCGATGGCTACGCGCGATTGGGATTGGCGAAGTGCGTTTTGGAATCGCACGTGAACTTTCGCCGAGAACTGTCAATCGTAGCGGTGCGTGGTGTGGACGGCGATTTTCGTTGTTATCCCTTGGTTGAGAACATGCACGTCAACGGCATCTTGTCAGTGACCTTGGCGCCGGCAATCGTCGACGCCTCTCTGGTGGAACAAGCGCAACGCTGCGCGCGGCGCGTCGCCGAAAACTTGGATTATGTCGGCGTGTTCGCGATTGAGTTTTTCGATGTGGATGGGCAATTGATCGCCAATGAAATGGCGCCGCGCGTACACAACAGCGGTCATTGGAGCATCGAAGGGGCGGTCACCAGCCAGTTTGAGAACCATATTCGCGCTGTCGCCGGCTTGGCTTTGGGCGACACTAGCGCAGTTGGCGTGTCATGCATGCTGAACTGGATTGGCGAACTACCGAGTCGGCATCAAGCCCTAAACGTGCCCGGACTGCACTGGCACGACTACGGCAAATCAGCGCGCGCGGGGCGCAAGGTAGGTCACGCGACAATCACCGCGGCGGACCGCCGGATTTTGTTGCAACGCCTACAGCGCGCAGCCCAACTGTTGGACCGCCATGCGCAGATTGAACCTGCCATTGCGCGCTTGCGCTTATCCGACTAGGCCAAAGTTCGTCGCACTGCCGATTGGTCATTTAACAATACGTAGTGACGGGCGGGCGCGTTCTGGTGCAGTCGGAGTCTGATCTGCGCGATCTTGTTGTCCGTCGGCGACGCTGGTCAGCAGCGGGGCTGGCGCCTCAGCTGGTTGCGCAGCTTCTTCCGCTTGCTGATCTGCAGCAATATCGGCTTCGGCAGGAAACATCATCCCTTGGCCGTTTTCATGCGCATAAATCGCCAAAACCGCCGCCGTTGGCGCGCAGATCGACTGGCTGACGCCAGAAAAGCGCGCATTAAAACGCACTTCTTCTAGCCCGAGTTCCAATCGATCGATCGCATGTGGCGCCACATTTAACAGCACTTGGCCATCCTTGATCGCCTGCCGTGGCACGCGCACACCCACCGCGTTGGCATTGACCAAAATATACGGAGTGCAGCGATTTTCGATGATCCATTCATAAATGGCGCGGATCAGATAGGGTCGGGTTGAGGTCATATCCATATTTAACTCCTAAAATCCCAGCCGCTCGAAAGTCATCACACCAGCACTCGCTCGGCATCCGATAGGGTCCGCTGAAATAGCGGTGTGTTTAGCAAACGCTGCGCGTAACTCTCAATGCCCGTGCCGAGTTCGCGCCAAAACAAGCCAGCCGCCGGCAAGCGCCACAGCCAAGGCAACAGCATACAGTCGGCAAGGCCAATTTCCGGGCTCAAGAAAAACCGACTTGCTCTAAACAACGGCTCAGATTCAGCCAGCGCATGACGCAACTGCGCGCGTGCCGTATCGCGCTGGTCCGACAACTGGAGCCGATCCAACCATTCCTGCTCAATCCGGAACATTGTCAACCGGCCACGCGCACGACCGAGCGGATCACCTGGAAGCAGAGGCGGGTGCAAAAAGCGCTCATCCAGATACTCTGCAATGATGCGTGGCTCATACAGAACCACGTCACGTTCAATCAGCGCCGGCAAAATTGCCGTTGGCAACATCGCCAACACGCAGCTTAGCGGATTGCCTTGCAGAAAAAAAAGCCCCGAAATCGGGGCCTTTTTCTGACATCGGGTGCGCAAGTTTCAATGCACGTCTTTCCAGTACTCGTGCTTAAGCAGATAGGCCACACAGGTAAACAGCAGCAGATAAAGAATCACCCAAATGCCGTATTTCTCTCGATCCAGCGCCGCGGGCTCGCCGACATATTGCAAGAACGCCGTGATGTCGCGAGCGTCTTGCCGGTATTCATCCACGCTACGCGTACCCGGTTTGAGCAGGTCAAAAGCAGGGCCAGTTGCATGCCCGCCACTTTCCGTATGTTCGTCGACTTTGCGCAGGTTTTGGATGCCTTGCCGCTCCCATAACACATGGGGCATCGAAGCATTCGGGAAGACCGTGTTATTCCAACCGATGGGCCGCGTCGGGTCTGGATAAAACGACAGCAAATACGTGTAGATGTAATTTGGGCCGTTCTGACGCGCACGCGCGATCAATGACAAATCCGGTGGCGCTTTGCCAAACCAATCTTCGCTGCCGATCGCCTCGGTGCCAAGCCCAGCGGGCATCGCCGCCTTCATCGTCTCACCAAATTTGCCGCCGGTGAAATTGAGATCACGCATCACTTGTTCTTCGGTTAAACCAAGATCTTTGGCAAGCCTCGAATAGCGCATGTACTCAAGCGAGTGACAACTGCCGCAGTAGTTAACGTACAACTGCGCGCCGCGCTGTAAGGAAGCTTGGTCGGAAATATTGGCACCCGACTGCAAAAGTACCGGACCGTCTCCAGCTGCCAGTGCAGGCATGGCGAAGAGAACAAAAAGCCAAGGAAGCACGCGCTTAATCATGCATGGTCACCCGATCAGGCACCGGTTTCACCGAATCAATCTTGGTGTACACCGGCATGAGAAAGAAGAACAGGAAGTAGATGGCCGTGCAAATTTGCGCCACCAGTTTCTGCAACTCGCTACCCGCTTGCAGCCCCAAATAGCCCAGGGTTACAAAAGCAATAGTGAACAAAGTAAGCGCAATCTTAGTAATCGGCCCCCGGTAACGAATCGAACGCACCGGGCTGCGATCAAGCCATGGGATGAGGAACAAAATCATCACTGCGGCACCCATCACCACCACACCCATCAGTTTGTCCGGAATAGCACGCAACATCGCGTAATAAGGCGTGAAGTACCAAACGGGCTTGATATGGGCGGGCGTCACCATAGGATCGGCCGGCGCGAAGTTATCGTATTCCAGGAACAAATCGCCAAAGGTCGGCTCAAAGAAGATCACGAACGCGAACAACATGCCAAACACGCCCACACCGACCAAATCCTTGACGGTGTAGTAAGGGTGGAAGGCAATGCCATCCAGCGGAACGCCCGCCGCATCTTTCTTTTTCTTAATGTCGATGCCGTCTGGGTTATTCGAACCCACTTCGTGCAGTGCACCCAGGTGCAATACGACCAATCCCAACAGCGAAATGGGTAGCGCCACCACATGCAATGCAAAGAAGCGATTGATAGTGGGATCAGAGGGCAAATAGTCGCCTTGAATCCACTGCACCAGCCCTTCTCCGATAATCGGGATTGCGCCGAACAGCGACACGATGACCTGCGCGCCCCAGAACGACATCTGGCCCCAGGGCAATACGTAGCCCAAGAATGCTTCGGCCATCATTGCCAGGAAGATCAACACACCCAGTACCCAGACTAATTCGCGCGGCTTTTGATATGACCCGTACAGCAGAGCCCGGAACATGTGCAGATAGACCATAATGAAGAAGAATGAGGCGCCGGTTGAATGCATGTAGCGCAGTAACCAGCCCCATTCCACATCACGCATGATGGTCAGTTCGACGGAAGCAAAGGCTTCTGCCGCGCTGGGCTTGTAATACATGGCCAGCCAAATCCCAGTGACAATCTGGTTGACCAGCAATAGCAAGGCCAAAGAGCCAAAGTAATACCAAATGTTGAAGTTTTTCGGCGCGTAATACTGCGCTAAGTGTTTGTTCCAGAAATCCACCACCGGCATGCGCTGGTCAATCCAGCCCAAGACGCCGCTCTGCGTGGTTGTGCGATCGCCTGCCATTACGCCGCTCCTTCCGATTCGCCAATGATCACCTTCGTATCGCTCTCAAATCGATACGGCGGCACCACTAAATTGGTTGGCGCTGGGGAGCCCTCGTAAACCCGACCGGCAAGATCAAAGCGCGAATTATGGCAAGGGCAGTAATAACCGCCCTTCCATTTTGAATCCCACGGCTCTGGTTTGACTTCCGTATGTAGCTTCGGAGAGCAACCCAGATGGGTGCACGAACCCACCAGCACCAACAGTTCCGGCCTTAAGGATCGATAGCCGTTCTGAGCAAAACTGGGTTGTTGATCTTCAACACTGGACTGCGGATCGCGCAGTCGACTGTCCTCGGACGGCAGCGCGGCCAGCATTTCCGGACTGCGGCGCACGATGAAAATGGGACGGCCGCGCCAGGCCACCGTCATTTGTTGTCCTACTGCCAGCCTGCTGATGTCGGCGGTCACCGGCGCTCCGGCCGCAACGGCCTTGGCATTCGGTTTCCAAGCGGAGAGGAATGGAACGGCGACAAAAATGCCACCAACTCCACCCACAACGACAGTCGACGCGGTCAGGAAGCGGCGCCGACCGTGGTTAACGGACTCTGCTGCCATGCTTGACTCCATGCGGAACAAAAAGGCTCTTCGGCGAGCCGCTCTGCGACCCCCGAAACCGCGCGAGTTTACAGGAACGCTCTTGGCGCATACAACGAGATCGGCGGCCTTGGATTGCTTGCAAATTGAGCTGATCGAATCGGCACGCTCCGGAAACCTTGCGCGTTGCGCCGCGCGCAGCCTGTCGCATAGACAACGGGTTCAGCGCGGAGCGCATCAAGCCCTGATGTTTCATGATTTCGCGCGAGGATCGCGCAGGATAGGGGTCGCAGAACGGATTTTTCTGAAGAAGCGCCATATCTGGCTATACGGCCGACTGAGGATGTCCTTGTGCGGCCAATAGACTAGCGAGGGGCGTGCAATTTGTGAAATATCAGGGCTAGCACCATAGAATCCACGGATGACTAATTCCACAAATTCCAATGCTTGGCGCGCGCATCTGCACTATTTTGGCGCGTGGGCCATCGGCGGCTTGCTGCTCGCGCTGTTGCTGCTACTGGTGCGCTTTGGCTGGCCTACGCCGCGTACGGACAACGGAAATCCGCGCAGTTATGCGCTGGCGGTCGCGGCGGCGGGGCCATCGGTTGTCAACATTTATGCCAATCGGATTGTTACTGAGCCGGCGTACTCCAGACTGGAAGGAAATCCCGCCGCACAACGTTTTTTGGGGCCCAGTTTTTCGCCGATTGGTCCGCCCAGGCAGCGACTGGAAGAGAGTCTGGGTTCTGCCGTCATCGTGCGGGCTGACGGCTATTTGCTCACCAACAATCATGTTGTGGTGAATAAGGACAATATTCGCGCAGTGCTGTGGGACGGTCGAACCACGGATGCGCGCATCGTCGCCACTGACCCAGATACCGATCTGGCGGTACTCAAGATTGATGCGGAGGATCTGCCGACCGTGAGTTTTGCCGCGGATGGCCAATTGCGCATTGGCGATGTGGTGCTGGCCATCGGCAATCCCTTTGGTCTGGGACAAAGCGTCACAATGGGTATCGTCAGCGCGCTCAGTAACGAGCGATTGAACGTCGGCCTGACCGGTTACGAATATCTGATTCAGACCGACGCGGCTGTCAATACGGGCAATTCCGGTGGCGCACTGGTCAATGCCGAAGGCCAGTTGGTCGGCATCAACACCGCCATGTTTGGCCGCGGGCGCGGCGCGGAAGGCATCAGTTTTGCTATTCCCGTCGAAACCGCGCATGCCGTGCTGGACGACATCGT
>Ga0105046_10005876_pt1 | contig 19388 bp, 21 predicted proteins | sample MAT03_FD_78385 | JGI IMG/M metagenome (GOLD analysis project Ga0105046, IMG submission 78385) | Freshwater microbial communities from Lake Fryxell liftoff mats and glacier meltwater in Antarctica - MAT-03 (megahit assembly) | ecosystem: Environmental > Aquatic > Freshwater > Ice > Liftoff... | reverse complement strand
GTCGAGATCAACGGATGCCGCTGGCAGGTCGTCAGGGTCGGTCTCGGCGATCGGCAGCGCGACCACGAACTCGACCTCTCGGCCACGCAGGCGAACGTCCACCGAGCCGGGCGCCAGGTCGCGAGTGATTTCGCCAGCCGCGGCGGACAGCACGTCGAGCAGTACGAGGCGCGCCGCAGAGCCGAGCCCCGCGGCTAGCCGTTCGGCCACGGCGCGAGTGTCGCCGGTGCCGTTGTCTGCGGCATCCGCGAGCTGTCGCTGGAGATCGCTGATGTACTGCCCAAGTTCCATGTCACCATGGTGACACCACTATGGTGTCATGGCAAGTCCTAGTGGTGTCACGGTGCGGCGCGGCTGCGACCCGCTATCAGTCCGCGGTTTTCTTTCTCGGGATGCTCGTCCGCACGATCCTCGAGTACCTCACCAGCTTGCCGTACTTCGTACCGGCAGAGCGGCCTCGGCTCCGCTCGAGCACTGGGATGGTGGAGCCCCCTGACGGATTCGAACCGTCGACCCCCGCTTTACAAGAGCGGTGCTCTGGCCAACTGAGCTAAGGGGGCGTGAACCGGAACCATGTTACTTCGTTGCGCGCCGTGCTTGCGCCGTGGCATCCACGCTGAGGTTTGCGGGCGGCGCGCATGTACGAGCCGCAGCGCCCGCGACAAACCTCAGCGCGAGCGACCGCGCTGAGCGCCGCGGGCCCCACCAGCGAGCGCCGCGGGCCCCGCAACCCCAGCCCGGCCCCGCGGCCCCAGCGCCGGCCCACGCACCCGGCTTGGCGGAGAACAACCGGCTAGGGTCGTTCAGTGACATTGAGCGCGCCATCCAGCCACACCCGCACGACCGTTGTGCTTGCGGTAGCCGGCGCGATGATGTGCGGCGCCGGCATCGCCACCCAGGCCCGAATCAACGGCGAGCTGTCGCAGCAGATCGACGACGGCGTGCTGACTGCGCTCATCTCCTTCGGCAGCGGCCTCGTCATCGTGTCGGTCGTGATGCTCTTCGCGCCGTCCGGTCGCCGGGGGCTCGGCCTCGTGCGTAGCGCGCTCGTCGCGCGCCGCATCCCGTGGTGGTATGTGGCCGGCGGGGCTGCAGGCGCGTTCCTCGTTCTGTCCCAAGGGCTTGTGGCCGCGGTGCTGGGGGTCGCGCTGTTTTCCGTGGCGATCGTGGCTGGCCAGACGCTCAGCGGACTACTCATCGATCGCAGCGGCCTCGGCTCGATGGCGCCGAAACCGGTCACCGTGACGCGGGTGGTGGGATCCCTGCTCGCCCTCGCGGCCGTCGTGTTCGCGGCATCCGGTCACCTGCAGGGCGACGTGCCCATCTGGATGCTGGCGCTCCCGTTCGCCGCCGGTTTCGGTATCGGCTGGCAGCAGGCGGTAAACGGGCAGGTTAGGCAGGTCGCCCATTCGCCCATCACCGCGACCTTCACCAACTTCGTCGTCGGCACGGCCGTGCTGCTGCTGGCGACGCTGATCCACAGCACGTGGGCGGGCTGGCCAGACTCGCTGCCGAGCAACCCGCTGCTCTACCTCGGCGGACTCGTCGGCGTCATCTTCATTGCGGGCGCCACGATTGTGGTGCCCATCACGGGCGTGCTGCTGCTCGGCCTCGGCACGATCGCCGGCCAGTTGCTTGCGTCGCTGGTGCTCGATATCGTGCTGCCGGTGGCCGGGCATCCGCTCTCGGCAATCACCGTGATCGGAACGCTGCTGACACTGGTGGCCGTGGGGATCGCGGCGATACCGAGCAGTCGTCGCTAGGAAGAACAGCTAGCTCAGCACCGTCAGGTAGGCGTCGGCCGCAAACTGCCTGCGCCGCTCGGGCTTGGTTTTCTCCGGCACGCCGCCCACATACAGCCAGCCCAAGAGCTTCTCGTTCGGCGCGAGCCGGTGCATGCGAGCGACCGCGTCGGCACGTGTGTGACCGCCGCTGCGCCACAACACGCCCCAGCCGGCCTCGTCGAGCAGAAGGCTCAGCAGGTGCGCGACCCCGGATGCCACGGCCTCCTGCTCCCACGCGTGCACCTTGTAACTCGGCTGCTGCACAGCCACCACCGCTATGAGCAAGCTCGCCCGCAGTGGCTTCTGCGCCAGTTTCTGGGCGTCGGAGTGCGAGAGCCCCCCGGCCACGGCCGCCTCAACGAGGGCGTCGCCGAGACGGTTTCGCGCGTCATCCCGCAACTCAATGAGGCGCCAGGGTCGCAGCGAACCGTGATCGGCGATCGTTGCGGCGGCCTCGACAAAAGGCAACAGCTGGGCGTGCGTTGGCGCCTCGGCCGTCACCCTGGAGTGCGACTGTCGACGCCTGACGGCGTCGAGTGCAGACACCTACTCTTCCGTGAAGTCGAGCGACAGCGAGTTCATGCAATAACGCAGGCCCGTGGGCGTGCCGTAGCCGTCGTCGAACACGTGGCCGAGGTGCCCGCCGCAGTTCGCGCAGCGCACCTCGGTGCGAACGACGCCGAGCGAGGTGTCTTCGATCAGTTCAACGGCGTCGGGGTTTACCGAGTCGTAGAAGCTCGGCCAGCCGCAACCGGAGTCGAACTTGGTGCCGCTCTTGAAGAGTTCGGCGCCGCAGGCCGCGCACGCGTATAGCCCGGAGCGGGACTCGTCGAGCAGCTCGCCGGTCCACGGTCGCTCGGTCGCCGCCTCACGCAGGATCGAGTAGCGGTCGCCGAGTTCGGCGCGCCACTCGTCTTCGGTCTTCTCTACGTTGTATCCCATGTCATCTCCCAAAGGCTCTTCTTCATTAAACTCGTCCCCGTGCCCGTTTCTTCCGTCATTACGAAATCCTGGGGTGAACTGACCACCGCAGAACTCTATTCGCTGCTCAAACTGCGCACCGACGTGTTTCTTGTCGAGCAGAAGGTCGACGAAGAAGAGCTTGACTGGCGCGACCTCGAGCCGACCACCCGCCACTACTGGATCGCCGACGCCATCGGCACGGCCGCCTATCTGCGCGTTCTCGAAGTCGCTGAGCCTGAATATCGGGATGCCCGGCACCTGCCCGGCCGCGTGGTGGTTCGGGCAGACCGACGTGGCGAGGGACTCGCCCACGAGCTGTTCGCGCGAGTGCTCGAGGACTTCGGGTCGCTCCCACTGCTGCTGCACGCCCAGTCGTACATCGCACCCCTCTACGTGAAGTTCGGCTTCGAGCCCTTCGGTGCCCAGTACATCGAGGCGGGCATCCCGCACATTTCCATGTATCGAGGGGCGAGTTAGGCTCACCTCGCACATCTTTGACAGCCGATCTGTGTGGCCGTAAGGTCGAGAGGTAAGCTTAGCCTTAGCTAAGTAACCTTTTCGATGTTGGCGGTGCATCGTGCCCCGCCTGCGACAATCCCCCTGGAGATCCCCAGCTGTGAAACTGCACCCGCGTGCCCGCCTCTCACGAATCATGTCGGCGCTCGCTGCCACAGCGATCGCGCTATCGACACTCGTCGGCGTCGGCGTCGGCCTGCCCGCCACGGCGGACGAACTCACGATCCCCGTGAACGTCACCGCAGTGGCAGAGGGCTGCCAGGCGGATGACGCGAGCCTCACCTGGGGCTTCAAGGAGTCGTTCCGCAGCTACATCAGCGGCTCCATCGCTAACGGAGAGTGGACGGTCGCCGACGGCGCGACCTACGAGACGCCCAACTTTGGCTGGGTTGGCGGAGCGGGAGCGTACGACGCCCAGAAGTCCACCGGCCTCGTCGAGTTCACCGGTGCGGTCACCTTCACCGGTCACGGCGGAATCCTGAACACCACGGTCGCGAACCCGCGGATCGAGTTCACCGACGCCAACTCGGCGGTGCTGCTGCTCGACGTGTCGGGGACGACGCAAGAGGGCGCCCCGATCGACAGCCAGAACGTCGAGTTCGTGGACCTTGAGCTGTCGGACGGCACCGTCGACCTCGTTGACGGTGTGCTTACCGTGACGGATGCCGCGGCGACCCTCACCGCGGCGGGTGCTGAGGCTTTCGGCACCTACCCGTCGGGCGAACCCTTCGACGCGCTCACCCTCGTGCTCACGCTGAGCCCGGACTGCGACACTGCGGTGGCGGCACCCGCCCCCGACCCGACGGCCCTGGTCGCCGGAATCGCGCTGATCGCGCTCGTCGCGCTCATCGCCGCGATCGTCGTGGTCGTGCTGAGGCGTCGCGCGGCCCGGTGATCGAGCTAAGTCGAGATCCCGGCGCCGGATCTCGACTCCGCCGGATCTCGACTCCGCTCGATCACCGACTCCGCTCGATCAACGACGGCCTTTACTTCCCGGGCGCGTACACCGCGCGCGCGAGCGCGTCCAGAACCTCTGCGGTGCGCGGCCCGAAGCTCAGGATCTCGCCATCGGCCATGTCCACGAAGCGCCGGTTCTGACCGGCGGTGGTCAGCGCGATGGCCGGCTTTGCTTCGAGAAGCCCGTCTACACCACCCGCGCTGTCGATACCGTCGGTCATCACCAAAATCAGGTCGGGGTTGGCCGCGACCATCGCCTCGTCGGTCATGGGGCGCATGCCGTCAAGTCCGATCTCCGCAGCGACATCCACGCCACCGAGCGCATCGATCAGAATGTCGGCCCCCGACTCTGAGCCAAACAGGTAGTAGATGCCCGAGCCACCGCGCAGATACAGAAACATCATGCGAAGTGGGTCGCCGGATGGCGCGATCGACGCGATCTGCGCGACAGTGTCGTTAATGCCGCTCACCAGACTCGCCGCAAGCACCTCGCCCGCCTCGGGAGCGCCGAGGGCCGCAGCCACCTGCCGCGCCAACTCGCCAACACCGTCGATCGACGGCTCTGTGTCGACGAACACCACGGGGATGCCCGCCTCGCGCAGTTGCAGCACGACGTCGATCGGACCGATCGAGCCGTCAGTGATGAGAACCGTGGGGCGCAGCGCGAGGATCGATTCGCTGTTGACGGTGTGCCCGCTCGAGGTGATGACGGGTAGGTCGGCCGCCTGCGCGAAGGTCGACGAGATATCCCGACCGACAACGTTATCGCCGAGGCCCAGCCCGAACACGGTCGCAGCGATGGAGCCCGAAATGTCCATGGTGAGGATCCGCTCGGTGGACTTCACAGTGACCTCGGTGTCGCCCGACAGATCGTGGGATGTGACGGTCACGGGCAGCTGCTGCGGGGGAGCGGCGTCGGGCACGGGGATCGCGTCATCCGCGAGGATCGCCGTCGACTCGCCCACGTAGCTGTGCGGGTCGGCCAGGAAGTCCAGGTCGGCCAGGGGGATGGTGGGGTCACCGGTGACCGTGGGGCTCGGGCTCTGCGCGGTGCTGCCAGGCGAGCATCCGGCCAACGCGGCAATCAGAGCGACGCACAGCGCGGCCGTGAGAATCGGGCGGGACAGCATGTGGCGCCAATCGTGGTTGGAGAAGGGTAGTTAGGCAATCCTAACTAACCCCGCGCCTGGGTACCTGTGAATCCTGTACGCGGCCGCGATCCTGCCCGGGATGCCCGTATCCAGAGCCCTAGGATTGGCGCACCACGAGGAGGACCATGTCTGCCCAACCCCAGCCGGAGCAGGAGCCGCACACCGGCCTGCACGAACGGGACGAGCGCATTCTCGACTTCGAGCGGAGGTGGTGGCGGCACGCGGGCGCCAAAGAGGATGCGATCCGCACTCAGTTTGGGCTGTCGGCAGCCCGCTATTATCAATTGCTGAATGCTGTGATCGATTCGCCCGCCGCTGTGCGACATGATCCGATGCTGGTCAGGCGACTGCAGCGGGCGCGCGACACCCGCACGAATGCCAGGGCCTCGCGAGCATTCAGGAATTCACACCACGGTGGCACAGGCCCACACGACGAAGAATCGAACGACTGAGCTATGGCTGCGTACCCCAAAGACCGGTTTGACCAGTTGCCGGAAGACCTGGTGCGTGTGGGCGCGCACCGCGGACCCAAGAGAAAGGGCGGCGGCTGGATCGGCCTCGCCTGGGCGCTCCTCGCGGTGATCGTGTTGACGGTCGGCGGTGGCTTTGTGCTTTCCCGTTTCTTCGACATTGACCTCGGCATCTCGCTGTTCGAGCCACCGCCCGTGGTGACTCCGACTCCCACGCCGACCCCGACGGCCGAGCCGCTCACCGACCCCACGACCATTCCCGCGGAACGCCTCGCGACTCTGAAGATCAACCTGCTTAACGGCACGGCGATCGTCGGACTGCAGACGACCGTGGCGGACTCGCTGCGCGCGGAGGGCTGGACGATCGCCAGCGCCCTGCCCTCGTCGGCGAAGGATGTTGAAGAGACGTTCGTGTACTACAGCGACCCCGCTGACGAAGACATCGCACGAGGCCTGGCCCTCACTCTCGGCGTCGGCCAGATCCGAACGGTGCCGATCGAAACCTTCCCCGAAGCGAAGATCACGATTGTGATCGGCGCCGACTATCCAGTGCCCACTCCGGCCGCGGGATAGCGCGAAAGACCCCCAGACCGGATCAGCCACAACGGCCTAATCCGCCAGAGGTAACGCCGTCTGCTTTCGAGCGGGCGGCGTTGCCGTGTTTTAGGGGGCGTCATCGTCGCCCACCTTTCTTGCACTCGCCCCTATCGAGTGCTAATTTATCCCTTGGCACTCGCAGAGTCCGAGTGCTAAAGAATTCGCTTGACCGACGTCCGGGAGGGACGAGAAACACACATGGCAAAGATCATTGCTTTCAACGAAGAGGCCCGTCGCGGCCTCGAGCGCGGCCTAAACATTCTGGCCGACGCAGTCAAGGTCACGCTCGGCCCCCGCGGTCGCAACGTCGTGCTGGAAAAGAAGTGGGGCGCGCCCACCATCACGAACGATGGTGTGTCGATCGCCAAGGAGATCGAGCTTGACGACCCGTACGAGAAGATTGGCGCCGAGCTGGTCAAAGAGGTCGCCAAGAAGACGGATGACGTCGCCGGCGACGGTACGACCACCTCGGTCGTTCTCGCCCAGGCTCTCGTTCGCGAGGGTCTGCGTAACGTTGCAGCCGGTGCCGACCCCATCAGCCTGAAGAAGGGCATCGAGAAGGCAGTTGCTGCCGTCATCGAGGCGCTCATCGCGAACGCGAAAGAGATCGAGACCAAGGAAGAGATCGCGGCCACCGCATCCATCTCCGCTGGTGACCCCGAGATCGGCGCTCTCATCGCAGAGGCCATCGACAAGGTCGGCAAGGAGGGTGTTGTCACCGTCGAGGAGTCGAACACGTTCGGCACCGAGCTGGAGCTCACCGAGGGCATGCGCTTCGACAAGGGTTACCTGTCGGCGTACTTCGTTACCGACCCGGAGCGCCAGGAAGCGGTCTTCGAAGACCCCTACATCCTGATCGTGAACAGCAAGATCTCGAACATCAAGGATCTGCTGCCCATCGTCGACAAGGTGATCCAGAGCGGCAAGCAGCTGCTCATCATCGCCGAAGACGTCGACGGCGAAGCGCTGGCAACCCTGGTTGTCAACAAGATCCGCGGCATCTTCAAGTCGGTTGCCGTCAAGGCTCCCGGCTTCGGCGACCGTCGCAAGGCGCAGCTACAGGACATCGCGATCCTCACCGGCGGCCAGGTCATCTCCGAGGAGGTCGGGCTCAAGCTTGAGAACGCCACCCTCGACCTGCTGGGCCGTGCTCGCAAGGTCGTCATCACTAAGGACGAGACCACGATCATCGAGGGTGCGGGTGACGAGGAGGCAATTGCTGGCCGCGTCAAGCAGATCCGTGCTGAGATCGACAACACCGACAGCGACTACGACCGCGAGAAGCTGCAAGAGCGCCTGGCGAAGCTCGCCGGCGGTGTTGCAGTGATCAAGGCTGGAGCGGCAACCGAGGTTGAGCTCAAGGAGCGCAAGCACCGCATCGAAGACGCCGTTCGCAACGCGAAGGCCGCCGTCGAAGAGGGCATCGTCGCCGGTGGTGGCGTCGCCCTTATCCAGGCCGGCAAGATCGCCTTCGAGTCGAAGGCTGTTACCAGCCTTACCGGTGACGAGGCTACGGGCGCGAACATCGTGCGCGTTGCCATCGACGCCCCGCTCAAGCAGATCGCGCTCAACGCGGGCCTCGAGCCTGGCGTTGTCGCCGACAAGGTGCGCAACCTGCCTTCGGGCCAGGGTCTGAACGCCGCGACTGGTGAGTACGTCGACATGCTGGCTGCCGGCATTAATGACCCGGTGAAGGTCACGCGCTCCGCGCTGCTCAACGCCGCATCGATCGCTGGCCTGTTCCTCACGACCGAAGCGGTTGTTGCAGACAAGCCCGAGAAGTCGCAGCCTTCGATGGGTGACCCGTCGGGCGGCATGGACTTCTAGTCCTTCGAAGAACGCCACAACGGCCGGTCTCCCTCGGGGGGCCGGCCGTTGTGTCGTTGGGCGCTAGCGACTGAACAGGCTCGCGTTCGCGGACTCGATGTCCGCGTACTGCTGGCCAGCGTGGCTGAGCGCCTGGTTCAACGAGGCGAGGTTCTCTTCAACCCGCTGCTGGGTTCCCTTCCACTCAGCCACCACCGAACTGAAGGCGGTGGCTGCCTGGCCGGTCCACGAACTCTGCAAGTTCGTGAGCTGGCTGTGCAGCCCGGCAACCTCCGACTGAATTCGGCCGATCGAGGTGCGCACGGCACCCGTCGCGCTGATTACTGCTTCACTGTCTACCTGGTATCGAGTCATGGCAAGACGGTAGCGGCACGGCGACGAGCCGCGCGGGGTTCAGGCTACGGGTGTGGATGCCGCGGCATCCGTCGACCGTTGGAGGAGGGGAAGGTACACGCGGAAGGTCGCTCCACCACCCGGGGTCTCGACGACTTCGACCTCACCTCTGTGGGCGTCGACGATCGCGGCGACGATGGCCAGGCCCAGTCCGCTGCCGCCGGTGCCGCGGTTGCGCGACGTGTCGGCCCGCCAGAAGCGCTGGAAGATCTTGCCGCGAATCTGGGGCGGGATGCCCTCGCCATGGTCGATCACGCTGAGCACCGCTCGCTGCGTGGCGGCGTCGACCCCGACCCCTATCTCGAGCGGGCTGCCCGGGGGCGTGTAGCGCACAGCGTTGCCAACAAGGTTGGCCAGCACCTGGCGGATCTTGTTCTCTTCCACCAGCACGACGGCGCGCAGCGCGGCGGAGGGCGGGGGAGCGGGTGTTTCGACGGCCAGCTCGCGTCCGCGCGAGCGACGCGCCACGAGGCGAGCCAGGGTCGCGCCGGCGAAGGCGATGGGTCCAGTGGCCGGACGGGACGACGAAAGATCGGGCAGCTCGAGCACCTTGGTGGCAGGATCAGGTTCGTCGACGAACGGCTCCGGTTCGTCTGTCCCGACGACCGTGACGACCCGGTCGGGGGCGGATGCCATGGTGTCCAGAGCGGTGTCGTTTGCGAGTGGCACGAGATCGACTTCGGTCAACTGAAGCGGCTTGGCTTCGTCGATGCGTGCGAGTTCGAGCAGGTCTTCCACCAGCCCGCCCATGCGAATCGCCTCTTTCTCGATGCGCTCCATGGCCTGGGCGACATCCTCGGGCGTCGTCAGCGCGCCCATGCGGTAGAGCTCGGCGTAGCCGCGAACCGAGACCAGAGGAGTGCGAAGTTCGTGGCTGGCGTCGCCAACGAATCGGCGCATTTGGTCGATCGTTCTGGCGCGATCTGCGAAGGCTCGATCGATTCGCGAGAGCATCGAGTTGAGGGAGCGGTTGAGCCGCCCGACCTCGGTGTTGGGGGTGGCGCCCGCGAGGCGCTGGGTGAAGTCGCCGCCGGCGAACCGGGCTGCGGTATCTTCCACCTCCCGCAGTGGCGCGAACGTGGAGGTCACGAGCAGCCGGGTGAGTGCGCCGCCCACGATAACCACCGTCAGGCCGAAGAATAGAAAGATCGCGGCGTAGCGCGACACGATGCCGTTGGTGTCCTTAAGATCGAGGCCAATAACCACGGTGAAATAGTCGTTGGTCGATTCGCTCGTGGCCGGGTACGCCCCAACCCGCCATTGGCCTCCTGGGTCGGTGCTGGGGAGGGTGATTTCGCCTTCGATACCGGCAAGTGAGGTGAGGTCGAGAGATTCGACGACGGGCCTCGTGGAGTTCTCGTCCGCATTGCTGCAAATCAGCTCGCCGTCGTAGTTGAGCACGGCGAGGAAGTAGTCGTTGGGTAATTGCGACGTGGTGATGCAGCGGGGGTTGGCTGCGGTGCCGGTGAACAGCCCGACTTCAGCGAGTTTGATGTGCGCCTGGGTGATTTTGGCGTCGACCTCGTCTTGGAGGTAACCCCGAAGCACGGCCATCGTTCCGACGCCCGCGGTGAGTAGGCCCATCGACAGAAGCAGCACGATAAGGCCGGTGATTTTGGTGCGCAGGGAGATCCTGTTCCACCACTCGGTCAGCTCGTGCATAAGAAACCGAGTTTATCCCGCGCCCCCTGAACTAAACCCGCGCTGCCTTCAACATGTACCCGAAACCGCGCTTGGTCTGGATGACGGGCTCTTCCGAGAACTGATCAAGCTTGCGTCGCAGGTAAGAGATGTAGCTCTCTACGATGCCGGCGTCGCCGTTGAAGTCGTACTCCCAGACGTGATCAAGGATCTGCGCCTTCGACAGCACCCGGTTGGGGTTGAGCATCAGGTAGCGCAGCAGTTTGAACTCGGTCGGGCTGAGTTCGATCTGCTCGGTGCCGATCGTGACTTCGTGGGTATCTTGATCCATCGTCAGGTCGCCAGCGCGGATGATTGCCTCTTCGTCGTCCTGCATCGTGCGGCGCAGGATCGCTTTGATGCGGGCGACGATTTCGTCGAGGCTGAATGGCTTCGTGACGTAGTCATCCCCGCCGACCGTGAGACCGGTGATCTTGTCTTCGGTGTCGTCTTTGGCGGTGAGAAAAAGAATCGGAGCGGTGTAGCCGGATGCCCGCAGGCGCTTGGTCACACCGAAGCCGTTCATGTCGGGAAGCATCACATCGAGAATGATGAGGTCGGGCTCTTCCTCCAGAACGGCGGAGATTGCCTGTGCGCCGTTCCCCACGGCACGCACCGCGAAGCCCGCAAAACGGAGGCTTGTGGTGAGAAGGTCGCGAATGTTGGGTTCGTCGTCAACGATAAGAATTTTCGGTCCGTCAGCCATGAAAGAAGTATCTGACAATTGTCTGGATGTTTTCTGGGAATAGCTCGAATGTGATCAAGGTTGCGGCGGGTAGCGACGTGATACTCGTCGGGGCCGGCTCCGAGCCGGAGCGAGGCATCCGCGAGTTGGCGGCCCTCCCACTCGGCGTCACCGTGGTCCCGACGCTCGACCACCGGCCTCGGTCGGTCTCGACTTCGCTCGACCACCGGTGATCGAGCGAAGCCGAGATCCGCGCCCGCTCCTACGCCGCCCGTCCCAGGTCGTCGGCGTCGAGGATCGTGTAGCTGTATCCCTGTTCGGCGAGAAAACGCTGGCGGTTCTGCGCGAAGTCCTGGTCAACGGTGTCGCGCGCGACGAGTGTGTAGAAGTTGGCGGGCAGCCCGCTCTCCTTCGGCCGCAACAGCCGGCCGAGGCGCTGGGCCTCTTCCTGCCGTGAGCCGAACGAACCCGACACCTGTATGGCGACCGTCGCCTCGGGCAGGTCGACCGAGAAATTGGCGACCTTTGAGACCACCAGCACCGTGATGGTCCCCTCGCGAAACGCCTGGTACAGCCGCTCTCGCTCGTCGATCGGGGTCGAGCCGGTGAGCTTCGGCGCGTTCAGTGCGTCCGCGAGCTGGTCGATCTGGTCAAGGTATTGACCGATCACCAAAATGCGTTCGCCCGCGTGCTTCTTCACCAGGTCTTTCACCACGCCGAGTTTCGCCGGCGCGGTGGCCGCGAGACGGTACCGCTCGTCGTCGGCGGATGCCGCGTACTCGAGTCGTTCCTGCTCGGGGAGGTCGATGCGCACCTCGTAGCAACTCGCAGGCGAGATGAAACCCTGGGCTTCGATCTCCTTCCACGGGGCGTCGAAACGCTTTGGCCCGATGAGGGAGAAGACGTCGCCCTCGCGTCCGTCTTCGCGCACCAGGGTTGCGGTCAGTCCCAGACGTCGGCGGGCCTGCAGCTCCGCAGTGAGTTTGAACACCGGGGCCGGCAGCAGGTGAACCTCGTCATAAATGACGAGACCCCAGTCCAGGGCATCCAGAAGCGCAAGGTGTGCGTACTCACCCTGCCGCTTCGCCGTGAGGATCTGGTACGTCGCGATCGTCACCGGCCGCACCTGCTTGACCTGGCCGGAGTATTCGCCGATGTCATCCTCGGTGAGGGTAGTGCGCTTGAGCAGCTCGGCGCGCCACTGCCGCGCCGACACCGTGTTGGTGACGAGGATGAGGGTGGTCGTCTTGCCTTCAGCCATTGCACCGAGCCCGACCAGGGTCTTGCCCGCGCCGCACGGAAGCACCACAACGCCCGAACCGTGCTTGTAGAAGTTCTCGATCGCCTGGTGCTGGTAGGGCCGCAGGTGCCAGCCGTCATCGTTGAGGTCGATCTCGTGCGGGGTGCCGGGCGTGTAACCGGCGAGGTCTTCGGCGGGCCAGCCGAGCTTCAGAAGCTCCTGCTTGAGCTGGCCACGAGCCCAGGCCTGCACAACGTAAGTGTTCGGCCCACGCTTCTCGAACAGCAGGGCGGCGACCTTGCGGGCTCGGGAGATCTCGCTGAGCACGGCGGCGTCGTTTGCCGTGAGCGTGAGGGCACCGTCATCCGCCCGCTCGATGACGAGGCGGCCGTAGCGGCCGACCGTTTCGGTGATGTCGACGGAAACCGACTGGGGGATCGCGAACTTGCTGTACTTCTCAAGGGTGGCGAGCATATCGGCGGCGGTGTGGCCGGCGGCGCGGGCGTTCCAGAGGCCCAGCCGCGTGATGCGGTAGGTGTGGATGTGCTCGGGCGCGCGCTCCAGTTCGGCGAACACGGCAAGGTCGTGCCGGGCGTCTTCGGCGTCGGGATGCGCGACCTCAAGCAGCACGGTACGGTCGGACTGCACGATGAGGGGGCCGTTTGTGGGCATCCTATTAGCCTACGTCTGACTTCATCTCGACTGCGCTCGATCACCGGTGGTCGAGCGCAGTCGAGATCTACAGTGCCGGACCCACAGCCGTGATACTCGACAGCGGCAGCGTGCGCTCGATGTCAGCACGGCGGTCTCGCGCGCGCAGCCTGCCGCTGGCGACCGACGCGGGCTCCAGCTGATAGTCGATAGCGCTGCCGTCTTGCAGTTGCACGGTTACCGTCAGGGCCGCTTTCGCTTTGATCGCGACATCCAGCTGTCGTGACAGCCACGCGGCACCGGTGATCTCTGGGTCGGCCGAACTTCCCAACCGCAACTTTTCGATCAGCCCAATCGACGGCAGCGCGGATGCCGCGGCTCCCGACCTCTCGGCGCGCGGTCGTTGCAGCACCACCACGTCACCCGACGCGTCCTCGGCGGCGACCGGATACCGCGCCTCACTCAACGCCCAGAACACCACCCCGAGCTCGAACCGACTCTCGAGATGACCGTCTGCGCCCACCAGGCCGAGCGGGGCGATCCCGTGGTCGACGAGCAGCGTGCGCAGCAGGGTCGCGTCGGGGGTGCGCACGTAGGTGCGTCCATCGGGCCGCGCTCCTACGCGCACCAGTCCATACCGGGCGGCGGCTTCGGTGAGCAGGTAGTCCAGCGGTTGCGGGATGCCCGTGAGCGAGATATCCGCCAAAAATTGCCGTATCGACTGGCCCGACTCGCCCGCCGCCATCGCTCGATACAACGACGCGGTCGACACCCGGTAGCTGGACGCCAGCGCGCGCCCCTCCACGTCTGCCATGCTGCGCAGCCGCGCGTCCAGGCGTGGCGCGAGCGGGCCGGGTGACACGATCGAGAGGTCGTGCTGCAGGTAAACCTTCTCGACGACGGGCGGGAACAGTTGTTCCATTACCTCGCCCGCGGGCCCAGCCCCGTCGGTCAGCAGCGTCGCACCGGGTGAGCTCGGCACATTGTCGGCGGTGATCCCGAGCAGCTGCGCGTCGCGGGTGTAGACGAGCACGCGGTCGCGCATCCAGTCGCCGCCCGCCGGAAACAGCCAGCGCACATACTCGTCGAGTCGCTCACCCCAGGTCGCGTGGGCGCGCTCCGCGAGGATGGTGCGGATGTCGCCGGGCAGTCGGTCGAGCCAGGCCGAAGCGAGCAGCGCCCAGCGTTCGCCCGACGACTCGACCATCCAGTCGGTGCTCGACATCGTGGGCAGCCACCGTGCCGACTGCAGGGCCACGAGTCCGGCACGGGCGGCGATGTCGAAGAGGCCCGGAACGCGTTCGATGTCTACGCCCATGGCCGCGGCGAGCCGTTTGCTGTCGGGAAGCGCGATGCCGCCCTTCGCCAACTCGCGCGCCGATTCGTGCTGAAGCTCGGATACGAGCTCGGCGATCGCGGTGGTGGTCGCGAACGCGTTCTCTGACGCCACCCCATCGGTGAACCGGGTCTCGGTCGCACTGACCGGCACGAGCGTTGCCGGGGCCGCTGTCGACACCAGTTCGGCGACCCCGGGCAGGTCGTCGGCGGGCCAGTCCCGCAGTCGAGCGGTGACGGAGGCCGGCACCGCGAAAACTCCGTCGTGCTCGGTGACCAGAGCGAGGCGTTGTGCGGCGGCGAGGTGTGCGTTCAGGTCGCTGGTGGCGGCGCCCTGCGCGGTGAGGGCTGCCGCGGCATCCGCGATGCTGCTGGGCCCAAGCTCACTGACCACGGCGATCGTGGCAAGAGTGGGTCGATCGAGTCGACCGAGCGCGTGCTGGATAGAGATTGCGTCTAGCAGGGCGTCGGCAAGATCGAAGAAGTCGCGGATGCCCTGCTCGCGCACCTCGCGCGCGCCCAACAGCTCGGCGAGCTGCGCGTCGCTCAGCAACCTCAGCTGTGCGGCGAGGTCGAGAGACGACTCGTTACTTGCGGGCATCCCTTGCTTCACGACCCCGGCGCAGCCCGCTGATGATAAGCAGCGAGATGATGAGCACGAGGCCAAGCGGCAGGCCGATCAGCGGCAGAAAGACGGCCACCGGCCACACGCCCTGGCTGAAGTCGACTTTCGATACCGAGCCAATGATGATCGCGACAAACGAGATGAGCGAGAGCCCGATTGCCGAGGCAACCATGAAGGCGAGGATGCGCTCGAGGCGGTTGTCTGCGATCGGGGTCTCATTTGCCACGAGCACAAGGATACGGGAAGAGCGGAGTCCTCTAGTCTTGAGGCTCAAGCTATAAAGGAGTACCGCGATGCCCACCGGCAAGGTTAAGTTCTACGACGACGAGAAAGGCTTCGGCTTCATCAGTTCCGATGACGGCCAGGAAGTCTTCCTCCACGCGTCCGCGCTGCCCGCCGGCACCACCGGTGTGAAGGCTGGCACGAAGCTCGAGTTCGGCATTGCCGACGGCAAGAAGGGCGCGCAGGCGCTCTCCGTGCGGGTTCTGGAACCCGCGCCCTCACTGGCCAAGCTCAACCGCAAGCCCGCCGACGACATGGCCGTCATCATCGAAGACCTCGTGAAGCTGATGGATGGTATCGGTGCGGGCCTCAAGCGCGGCCGCTACCCCGACAAGGCCCACTCCGGCAAGATCGCCGCGATGCTTCGCAAGGTCGCGGACGAACTGGATGCCTGAGCTTTTTGAAGAATTAGCTCGCGGGGCTCTCGCCGAAATAACGCCAGAGGGGACCATCGGCAACTACGCCGGCCGGGTCGACGAGGGTGACGGGGCGACATCCGTACTGTTCGACACGACGATGCCCGGATACCCCGGCTGGAAGTGGACCGTTACGGTCGCGCAGGTGGAGCGCGAAGAGCCCACCGTGCTCGAGGTGGAACTGATGCCGGCCGACGGCGCACTGCTGGCACCGGACTGGGTGCCGTGGTCGGATCGTCTCGCCGAGTACAAGGCCGCTCAGGAGGCCGGTGGCGAGGCGGCAGCGTCTGAGGACGAGGATGAGTCGGATGATGACGACGATGAGGATGACGACGATGAGGATGACGACGACGAGGACGTGCTGCACGGGGGCGACCTCGACGGTGTCGACATCGACGACCTGGATGCGGACGAGCACACCTACTAGCCGGTGATCGAGCCCCTACCCGGTGATCGAGCGAAGCCGAGATCCGAGCGAAGCCGAGATCCGGCCCCTACCCCTTCCGGTGCCGCCAGTGCGTGTACACCAGCATCACGACGCCCAGAGCGAGGCCGGTGACGATCGTCCACAGCCACCATCCATCGCCTGCCGCGGTGATCGGCGTGATGAAGATGAGTAGCACGGCCAGCGCCACGACCCACAGCGCCAATCCCACTAACACGGCCTTGCGGTCATCCGTCTTCACCGGCTCGGGGTCGGGTCGGCGTTCGGAGTCTTTCAGCCACAGTCGCACGGCTCTAGGTTAGTGACCCCGGGCCGCTCGCGCCGCACACGACCACGAAAAGCCACTCTGTACCGCTTCAGTCTGCAAGAACTGGCTTATCGTGAGCGAGAATGCTCGGATGCGACTGGTTGCGGTGGGTGCCCTCGGCGGCGTCGTGGGCGGTGTCGCCTACGCGCTGCTCACCCTCGCCTGGGATCCCGACCTCGAGGTGTCGCTGCGCTATCTCCCGTCGGGACTGTTCTACGGCGTGACGATCGGCCTGACGATCGGCGTCGTCACCGGGGGAGCCGCCGCCCTCGCCGCAATGCTGGCCCGCAGGCTGCGGATGCCCGTTCCACCGTTCGTGGCGATTGCGGCGTTCGTCGTGGCTGGGTGCTGCGCCGTAATCCTCTTCACGGGGATCGCAAGCGACCACAACATCGCGTTCGCAGCGGCGGCCACCGCCACGGCATCCGCCGGGCTCGCAGCCACTGCCGCGCTTCGCTCACGAACTGACGCAAGTGGTCGTTAACCGGGGCCCACAACAGCAACTACGGTCATCTCGCGGGAAAAGAGCGGCCTAAAGGTTCTCCACCACGTACTCGATCGATGCGATGAGCTGGCGCACGTCGCTGGGGTCGATGGCGACGAAGGTGGCGACGCGCAGCTGGTTGCGTCCCAGCTTGCGGTAGGAGTCGGTGTCGACGATTCCGTTGGCGCGCAGCACGGCGCACACGGCCATGGCATTTACCGATTCGTCGAAATCGATTGTGACGACGACCTGCGAGCGGTGGTCGGGGTTGGTCACGAACGGGGTGGCGTAGGCCGAGGCATCCGCCCATTCGTACAGCGCCGACGACGACTCGATTGTGCGCGCCGACGCCCAGGGCAGGCCGCCGTTGTCGAGGATCCAGTCGGTCTGGTTCTCGAGCAGCAGCAGGGTGGTCAGGGCGGGGGTGTTGAGCGTCTGGTTGAGGCGCGAGTTATCGATCGCGTTTTCGATCGACAGAAATTCGGGGATGTACCGGCCCGACGCCGCGATGCGCTCGACCCGCTCGACCGCCGCCGGGGAGAAAAGACCGAACCACAGGCCGCCATCTGAGGCGAAGTTTTTCTGCGGAGCAAAGTAGTAGACGTCGGCTTCGGTCACATCGAAGTCGACGCCGCCCGCGGCCGAGGTGGCGTCGATCACCGTGAGCGCGTCGGCATCCACTCGCTTGACGGGTGCCATCACACCGGTGGATGTCTCGTTGTGCGGCCAGGCGTAGACGTCGACTCCCTCCACGATCTCGACCTCGGCCCGCGATCCGACTGGGGCATCGATGACGCACGGCGCCTGCAGGAACGGGGCCGCAGCCGACGCCGCGAACTTGCTGCCGAACTCACCGAACGTGAGGTGCTCGCTGCGGTTTTCGATGAGCGAGAAGGCGGCGGCATCCCAGAATGCCGTCGAACCACCGTTGCCGATGACGACCTCGTAGCCGTCGGGCAGACGGAAGAGTTCGCTCAAGCCTGCGCGCACACGACCCACCATGTCTTTGACGGGGGGCTGCCGGTGCGAGGTGCCGAGCAGGGCGGCACCGGCGGTCACGAGGTGGTCGAGTTGCGCGGGGCGCACCTTGGCTGGGCCACATCCGAAACGCCCGTCTACGGGCAGCAGTGACGAGGGAATGGTGAGCGTGGGCATGGGCCAATTGTATTGGGGGCTGCCGTTAGGCTTGGCCGTATGACGGACCTCGTCGACACCACAGAGATGTACCTGCGCACCATCCTCGACCTCGAGGAGGAGCACATTGTGCCCCTGCGAGCCCGGATCTCAGAGCGCCTCGGCCATTCCGGCCCCACGGTGTCGCAGACGATTGGTCGCATGGAACGCGACGGCCTCGTGCGCGTGGAGGGCGACCGTCACCTGGAGTTGACCCCGGAGGGCCGCAGCCGCGCCGTTCAGGTCATGCGCAAGCATCGTCTTGCCGAGCGTCTGCTGGCCGACGTGATCGGGCTGGATTGGGCATACGTTCACGACGAGGCCTGCCGCTGGGAGCACGTGATGAGCGAGCAGGTCGAACGCCGCCTGCTCGTGATGCTCGATCACCCCACGGAGTCGCCGTACGGCAACCCCATACCCGGACTCGAAGAACTCGGCGATCCTCCCGCTCCCGCGTTCATGGACGGCGTCGTCAACATCGTCGACGTGGTCAGCGACTCCAAAGACCCCGTCAGCCGCGTCATCCGCCGTCTCGGTGAACCCGTGCAGTTCGAGCCGGAGCTGCTTCAGCAGCTGTACAACGCGGGCGTGATGCCGGGGGCGATGGCCACGATCTCTGCCGCCGGATCGTATGTTTTCGTGCAGGTGGACGGATTCGGTGAAGGCCTCGAGCTTCCCAACGAGGTCGCCGTGCACATCTTCGTCTCTCGCTGAGATATCAACCTCTAGGTGGATGCACAGGTTGGTTCGGGGTGACAACGCCCGGATCCTCGCGTACAGTGTTCAAGTCCTCATCGGCCGCAACTGGCCAAAAGGACCCTCGGATGAGCGTCTCGTTAACCCGTCTCAACTGTAGGTACGTGCATATATACGAAACGGATGGGGCAGCAACCTAGAGCTGCCGAGGCGCAGGAGGTTAAATCTCTTGGCACAAGTAGGACCCAAGTTTTTCCGAAGGCCAGCTACACCAGCAACAACTGCTCGTGAGATTAGCGCCGTACCCGAACAGCCCATTCCTGCGGCGTTCAGCTCCACCGCTTCGAAGCGTTCGTCGTCTCAGGCCAAGCGCAAGTCGAGCATCCTCAGCGTTGCGGTGACTGCCGTCATCGTTCCCGGGCTTTTTGCGACAGTCGCCCTTCCCGCGTACGCCTTCGCTCCTCTCGAAGACACTACGGCCGCCGACGCGTCCGCCGAGCTGCAGTCGCTGAAGACCGCGAACGCGCAGTCGGTCGAAGTTGCGGATGCCGCAGCAGTTGCCAGCGTGTCTCGCGACGCCTTCACCGCGACTTCTGCTGCCGAGATCGCACGGGCAGCCGTCGCCGTCGCCTACGCCTCGTACTCCGGCCCGAGCACGGCGGACTATCTTGCCAACCCGCCCTACCCCAACTTCAGCCTCGACCAGGTCGT
>Ga0105046_10005875_pt1 | contig 19391 bp, 11 predicted proteins | sample MAT03_FD_78385 | JGI IMG/M metagenome (GOLD analysis project Ga0105046, IMG submission 78385) | Freshwater microbial communities from Lake Fryxell liftoff mats and glacier meltwater in Antarctica - MAT-03 (megahit assembly) | ecosystem: Environmental > Aquatic > Freshwater > Ice > Liftoff... | reverse complement strand
GTCAGCTCCGCGCCCGTCGCGTGGCGCGTCAGCCCCTTCCAGTCGAGCGTCCGGCCGGGGGCGAACACCTTGTCCTTCATGAACGCCCCGACCCGCGGGTCGCCGACGTAGATCACCTTCCGCGGGTCGGCCTCCTTGTAGATGTCGCGGGCGATGGCGTGGTGCACCTGCGACGCGAACAGCTGGCCCATCATGTAGTTGTGGTAGTACACCGGGGCCGAGCAGATGTGAATCTTGCTCGCGTAGTCGGGGGCGTTGCGGTTCGCCGGCTTCTTCACGTTCTGGTAGCGCTCCACCAGCTCCCACCACAGCGCGTTCAGGTCCTGGGCCGGGTTCTCGTACATCCCCTTCTCGAACCGCAGCATCACCTGGCACCACCGGCTGAAGATCAGCAACTGGTTCCGCTGCGTCCGGCTCGCCGCGTCCTCGAACGCCAGCGGCGTCGTCAGCGTGATGCCCATCTTCTCGATCCACAGCCGCGACTTGCTGAACCGCTCGAACTGCATCGCCACGCCCTCGGTGCTGAGGATGTGCGCCTCCGCCCGCAGCACGTACGGCAGCCGGGCCGGGATGTTCTTGCTGCTGTACACCGCGTGCCCCAGCTCGTGCAGCATCGTCCCCATCCAGTACTCGTTCGGCTGGATGTTGGCGAGCACCCGCACCTCGCCGCCCTCGCGGTCGATGTCGGTGCAGAACGCGTGCGGGCTCTTGCCGGGCTTCTCCTGCAAGTCGCTGCGGGCGATCACGTCGTCGACGGGGAGCCCGATGCCGCGGTAGAAGTCGGAGCACAGCTTGGTGATGTCGGCGCGGACGAACGGCGCGTCGAGGTTGGCGTCGAAGACGGTGGGGGCTTCCTGGAAGAACGGGTCGTGGTAGTGCCACGCCTGGAGGGCGTTCGCCGCGATGCCGTACCGCTTGGCGAGGCGGTCGTCGATCTCGGCCTTGGCCGTCTCGAACGGCCCCTTCGTGAGGGTGTCGAGGTCGTCGAACAGCTTCACCAGCTCGGCCCCGTCCTGCTCGCTGAGCTTCAGTTGCAGCGCGTGGAAGTTGGCGAACCCGAGCTCCTTCGCGGCCTGGTTGCGGAGGCCGACGAGTTCCTTCAGGTCGTTCTCGACGACGCCGCCGACGCGCTTGCTGGCCTCCCACACGGCCTGCCGCTGCGCCGAGTCCACCGAGTTCTTGAGGACGTTGCGGACCTCGCTGTCGGGCAGCTCGCGGCCGTCCACCCGGGCGCGGTAGACGTTGAACTGCTGCTCGACGGCGTTGGCCTTGCCGGTGATGCGCCGCAGCAGGTCCGGGGCGACCTGCTTCTCGAGGTACGCGAGGTACAGCAGCTCGACCTGCCGGGCGAGGAGCGGGTCTTGAATCTGGTTGGCGTCCTTGGCCGTCTTCAGCGCCCGCAGCCGGGCGAAGGTGGGGCGGTCGGACAGGGCGGCGTCGATGGCGTTCTGCGCCTCCTCCTTCTTCTTGAAGTCGTCGTCGCGGCCGGAGATGTTGGCGCGCCACCACGCGTGCCCCGCGGCGATTTCCAGCGGCTTGACGCGGTTCTCGTGGGCGGTGATGAACGCGCGGGCGTCGTCGTCGGGGGCGGCGAGGGCGGCATCGGGTGCGGCGAGTCCGGCCACGGCGGCGCCTCCGGCGAGCAGGAAGGAACGGCGGTCGGGACCCATAACAGCTCCGGGTTGGTGCGGCCCGGGGACGGCCGTCCCCGGGCTTTACTGTCCACTGGCCACTGACCACGGTCCACTACGTGGAATAGACCCATTTTCCGAGCAGCAGCGCCGGGGGCAACAGCAAAAGGATGCCGAGCCCCGGCAGCCCCACGAACGCCACCGCCAGCACGGCGTCGAGCCCGACCAGGCCGAGGACGCACCGCTTGATCGCCGCCTGCACCTCCCCCGGCCCGGGGTTCTTGACGGCGCGGCGGATCGGGACGCCGACCACGAACCCGAACGCCACCAGCAGGTACGGGAACAGCAGCGCGCTCGGCCCCGGCTCGACCGGCACCCGGTCCCGCAGCACCAGCGCCAGCACCAGTGACAACCCGACGACACACGCGGCGGCGGTCAGGTGCCGGCGGCTGCTCTCGGTCGCTTCGGTGCGGGCGAACCACGTCACGCCCACGATGTACACGCCGACGACGCCGGCGGTGTGGAGCCGCAGCGCCGGCGGGAAGGCGTCGGCCGGGATCGCGGACAGGCCGAGGAGCACGTTCAGGAAGCGGCACGCCGCCATCGCCACCGGGCCGAGCGGGGTGCGCTTCAGCCAGGCGTCGTACAGCAGCACCGCGACGCCGAGCCCGACGCCGAGCAGCGGCGACCCCGCCACGAACGTGAGGCCGACGCCGACGAGCGTGAGCGCGCCCGCGAGCAGGCCCGCGGTACGGACGGTGATGCGGCCCGACGGCAGCGGGCGGAACGGCCGGTCGCGGGTGTCCTCGGCGAGGTCGAACACGTCGTTCCAGACCATCCCCGCGAGGTACAGGCACGCCGACGCCAGCGCCAGCAGCGCGAGGGTGGTGAGGTAGGCGGGGGATACCCAGCCGGCGTACACGGCGGCGCCGACGCACCCGGCGAGGGCGGTGTCGGCGAACGCGGTGAAGACGTTCGGCAGGCGCAGCAGCTGGGCGAAGGCGAGAACGCGCGGGTGCATGGGGGCAGTGTACGCCCCCGGCGAGCCGACCGCCGTGAGGCGGCGGGTGGCTCGGGGCTTGAGCCCCGAAGGGGCGGCAGTTAATAGCCCAGGGCGTAAGCCCTGGGTGGCGTAGACGGTGTCTGATGGGGTCACGCCCACGAACTCCGCCCCAGGTCACCCAGGGCTTACGCCCTGGGCTATTGACTGCCGCCCCTTCGGGGCTCAAGCCCCGAGCCACCCGCCGCCTCACGGCGGTCGGCTCGCCGGGGCGGTTGCCGTCTCGCGTACACAGTTCAACAATACCCGTACCAGCGCACCCCCGGTGACCCCATGCCGAACAGCTTCGGAACCCTGTCCACCCTCCCGGTGGGCGGCAAGGCGTACTCCGTCCACCGCCTCGCCGTCCTGGAGCAGGTCCACCCGCAGGCCAAGAAGCTGCCGTTCTCCCTCAAGGTGCTCCTCGAAAACCTCCTCCGCAACGAGAACGGCCTGTCCGTCCGCCGGGCCGACATCGAAGCCCTCGCCCTGTGGCAGCCGAAGGCCGAGCCGACCATCGAGATCGCGTACACCCCGGCCCGCGTGCTGATGCAGGACTTCACCGGCGTCCCGTGCGTCGTGGACCTGGCCGCCATGCGCGACGCCATGAAGGCGCTCGGCGGCGACCCCGCCCGCATCAACCCGCTCGTGCCGGTCGAGCTCGTCATCGACCACTCGGTGCAGGTGGACGACAGCGGCAACCCGCAGGCGTTCGCCAACAACACGCACCTGGAGTACGAGCGCAACCAGGAGCGCTACCAGTTCCTCCGCTGGGGGCAGAACGCCTTCCGCAACTTCAAGGTGGTGCCGCCCGAGACCGGCATCGTGCATCAGGTGAACCTCGAATACCTCGCCCGCTGCGTGTTCGTGGACGAGCACGGCGCCGCCTACCCCGACACCCTCGTCGGCACCGACAGCCACACCACGATGATTAACGGGCTCGGCGTCCTCGGCTGGGGCGTCGGCGGCATCGAGGCCGAAGCGGCGATGCTCGGCCAGCCGGTGAGCATGCTCATCCCGCAGGTCATCGGCTTCAAGCTGCACGGCCACCTGAAGGAGGGCGCGACCGCCACCGACCTGGTGCTGACGGTCACGCAGTTGCTGCGAAAGAAGGGCGTGGTCGGGAAGTTCGTCGAATTCTACGGCCCGGGCCTCGCCCTGCTGCCGCTCGCCGACCGCGCCACCATCGCCAACATGGCCCCCGAGTACGGCGCCACCTGCGGCATCTTCCCCGTGGACGCCGAGACGCTGAAGTACCTCCGCGCCACCGGCCGGCACGAGGAACTGGTCGTACTCGCCGAGGCGTACTACCGCGACCAGGGAATGTTCCACGACGCCACCACCCAGGAGGCGGATTACACCGACACGCTGGAACTCGACCTGGGCACCGTGGAGCCGAGCCTCGCCGGGCCGACGCGGCCGCAGGACCGGGTGGCGCTCAAGGACGTGAAGGCGTCGTTCGCCGAGGCGCTGCCGAAGCTCAAGGCGGTGCGGAAGGCCGTTCCGTCCCTGCCCATGACCGGCCCCACTGTCGCCGACCCCGTCGAGGTACCCGGCGGCGTCCTTCAGGACGGCTCCGTCGTCATCGCCGCCATCACCAGCTGCACGAACACGTCGAACCCGTCGGTGATGATGGCCGCCGGGGTGCTGGCGAAGAAGGCGGTCGCCCGCGGGCTGACGAGCCAGCCGTGGGTGAAGACGAGTCTCGCCCCGGGGTCGAAGGTCGTCACCGACTACCTGACCAACGCCGGCGTGCTGACGGACCTGGAGAAGCTGCGGTTCCACGTCGTCGGCTACGGCTGCACCACCTGCATCGGCAACAGCGGCCCGCTGCCGGACACGGTGAGCGAAGAAATCCGCATCGAGCAGCTGGTGGTGACGGCGGTGCTCAGCGGCAACCGCAACTTCGAGGGGCGTGTCCACCCCGAGGTGCGGGCCAACTACCTCGCGTCGCCGCCGCTGGTCGTGGCCTACGCCCTCGCCGGCCGCATCGACATCGACTGGGACACCGAGCCCGTCGGCACCGGCTCCGACGGCCTGCCGGTGTTCCTCCGCGACATCTGGCCGACGCACGAGGAGGTGCAGACGGCCATCGCCGGGGCCATCCACCAGGAGTCGTTCCTGCGCATTTACGGCTCGGTGTTCGAGGGCGACGCCAACTGGAAGGCGCTGAGCGTGCCGAGCGGCAACCTGTACCAGTGGGACGCGGCCAGCACGTACATCGCCAACCCGCCGTACTTCGTCGGCATGACGGCGACGCCGCCGCCGGTCGTGGAGGTGACGGGGGCGCGGGTGCTGGCGCTGCTCGGCGACAGCATCACGACCGACCACATCTCGCCGGCCGGGAGCATCCGCAAGGACACGCCGGCGGGCAAATACCTGATCGAGCGCGGCGTGACGCCGAAGGACTTCAACCAGTACGGCGCCCGCCGCGGCCACCACGACGTGATGGTCCGCGGCACGTTCGCCAACCTGCGGCTCAAGAACCAGCTGGTGCCCGGCACGGAGGGCGGCTTCACCCGGCGCCTGCCGGACGGCGAGCCGACGACGATCTTCGAGGCGTCGGCGGCGTACCAGGCCGCGGGGGTGCCGCTGCTGGTGATCGGCGGCAAGGAGTACGGCTCGGGGTCGAGCCGCGACTGGGCGGCGAAGGGGACGAACCTGCTGGGCGTGAAGGCGGTGCTGGCCGAGAGCTACGAGCGCATCCACCGCAGCAACCTGGTCGGCATGGGGGTGCTGCCGTTGCAGTTCAAGACCGGCGAGGGGGCGAACGCCCTCGGGCTGACGGGCGAGGAGATTTACGACATCAAGGGGCTGGTGGACGGCCTGCGGGTGAACTTCGCCGGCGCCGCGAAGGAGCTGGCGGTTCACGCGGTGCGGCCGGACGGGACGCGGGTCGAGTTCTTCGCCGTGTGCCGTATCGACACGCCGCAGGAGGTGCTGTACTACCTGAACGGCGGCATCCTGCCGTACGTGCTGCGGCAGCTCCTGGCGACGCGCTAGTCACGCCCCCAAGCCCGGGGACGGCCGTCCCCGGGCTTCGCCCCGGAGTCCGCCATGCTGATGAGCCTACCCGAAATCGAGCGGTTCCTCGACCGGGCCGACATGGAGGGGTTCGCCTGTTTCTTGCTGGTCGTCGGCTTCATCCTGTGGGTCGGCCTGCTCGCGGCGATCAGCCGGGTGTTGGGTCGGGTCAGCCCCGAGCACCGGAAGATGGAGCCGGGCGAGGTGTGGGTGAACCTCATCCCGGTGGTCAACCTGGTGTGGCCGATCGTGACCATCGAGCGGGTCGGCGAGTCGATCCGGGCGGAGCTGAGTGCGCGGAACCGCGTCAAGAAGAAGGACGCCTTCGGGAAGACGTCCGGCATCATCGCGCTGGTGCTGGTCGGGGTGGTGCTGCTGCTCCCGCCCGCGGGGATCGTGACGCTGCCGTTCGCGTTCCTGTACGGCATCGTCTACTGGGCGCAGCTGAACGGCTACGCCAAGCGGATGACCGAGGCGCCGCGCGAGCCGGTGGTGGTCGACGAGGGGTGGTAAGCTGGAAAGCCCGGGTGGCTCGGGGGCCAGAGCCCCGAAGGGGCGGCAGGTAATAGCCCAGGGCGTAAGCCCTGGGAAGCCTGCGGCGGAGTTCAGGGGGTAACGCCCCGGTGACACCGCCCATGCTTCCCAGGGCTTACGCCCTGGGCTATTACCTGCCGCCCCTTCGGGGCTCAAACCGGGTGTCAGCTGTCATCCGTCAGCCGCTTGCGCCGCAGCATGTGGTGGTAGTGCTGCGCGAACCGGTGCGCCTCGTCGCGCACGTACTGCAGCAGCCGCAGCGCCGCCGAGTGCCGGCTCAGCTTGATCGACTCCGCCTCGCCCGGCCGAAAAATCTCCTCCTCCTGCTTCGCCAGCGAGATCACGCACGGCGGCTCCACCCCCAGCGCCCGGAACGACGCCACCGCCGCGTTCAACTGCCCCTTGCCGCCGTCGATGAGCAGCACGTCGGGGAACGACTCGTCCTCGTCGCTGAGGCGGCGGAAGCGGCGCGTCACCACCTCGCGCATCGACGCGAAGTCGTCCACGCCCTCGACGCTCTTGATCTTGAAGCGGCGGTAGCCGGCCTTGAACGGCAGCCCGTCCAGGAAGCTCACCAATGACGCGACCGTATCCGTGCCGCTCAGGTGGGCGATGTCCATCCCCTCGATCGTCCGCGGCGTCTTCGCCAGCCCCAGCACCTTGCGCAGCCCCACGAGCCCCTTCTTCGGGTCGATCGGGAACACTTCGGGCTGCACGTCCCTGGTCACGTCGCCGCGCAGCTCCAGCTTCCCCAGCGCCGCGATCTCGTCGCGCAGCCGCTTCGCCTTCTCGAAGTTCAGGTCTGTCGCCGCGGCCTCCATCTCCTTCGTCATGCGGCGGACCAGCCGGCCCTTCTTCCCCTCCAGCACGAGGATCAGCTTCTTCACCTGCCGCCGGTACTCGTCGCGGGACACGCGGAAGTTGCACGGCGCCGTGCACTGCCGGATGCTGTGCAACAGGCACGGGCGGAACCAGCGCCAGCGGTCGTCGGCCGACTTGATGTTGAGCGTGCAGGTGCGGAACTGGAACACGCGCTGGAGCACGTTCACCGCCTGCCGCAGCGCCCCCGTGCTGGTGAACGGGCCGTACAGCCGCACGCCCTTCCGCCGCGGGTTGCGGGTGATCTCGACGCGCGGGTATTCTTCGCGGGTGCGGATTTGCAGGTACGGGAACGTCTTGTCGTCGCGCAGCTCCTTGTTGAACCGCGGCCGCAGGTCCTTCACCATCCGCGCCTCGGTGAGCAGCGCGGCGACCTCGTCGTCGGTGGCGATGTAGTCCACGTCCGCAACGAGGCCGATCCAGTCCTTCACCCGCGGGTCGGACTTCGCCTCGGCGCGGAAGTACGTCGCGGCCCGGCTGCGGAGGCTCTTGGCCTTGCCGATGTAGAGCACGGTGCCGGCGGCGTCCTTCATCAGGTACACGCCGGGGGCGGCGGGGAAGGTGCGGACCTTTTCAACAAGCTCGGACATGCTGTAGGTTCCGGCGCGGTGGGCGGGGTCATTGTAAGCCGCACTACCCCCCCCAAAGCCCGGGGACGGCCGTCCCGGGCTTTCAAACCCTTCACCTTCCCCCCTTTCGCTAACCGCTCCTTTCGGCACGACCGGCGTTTCCCTCATCCCCGGCACATCCGGCAGCCGATCCTGTGGGAGACGACCCGCCGCGGGGTCGCGTTCGTCGTCCGTCGGGGGGGTGCGATGATCCGCAGCGTCCGCCACGCCGCCGGGGTCGGGCTGTTGCTGCTCGCCGGTTCCCCGGCGTCCGCGCAGCCCCCCGAGCCGGCTCCCGTCTCGCCCCGCGACCCCATCGACCGCCTCCTCGAACCGAGCCGCCCCACGCCGGCGTCGGCCACCGAGCCGCCGCCGCCGGTCACGAAGGCGCCCGCGCTGCCGGCCATCGGCTTCGCCGGGCCGAGCGGCATCATTCCGCGCTCGGGGTGGAACGAAGAGTATGAGACGATGGAGGACCGCTGGCGGATCGGCTTCCCCGAGTGGGACCGGTACGGCCTCGGCTACCCCCAGGTGAACGACTACCCGTACCGCCCCGGGCGGTGGTTCGACCCGTACAACCAGAACGTGTTGAAGGGCGACTACCCGATCCTCGGGCAGCACGTCTTCCTGAACCTCACCGGCACCGCCGTCCACCTGTACGAGGGGCGGTCGCTGCCGACCGCGACGACGCCGTTCGAGAGCACCGCCCGCGACCGCACGTTCGACTTCTTCGGCCGCCCCGGGCAGTTCATCCACAACGAGCTGTACACCCTCTCGTTCGACCTGTTCCGCGGCGACGCCGCGTTCAAGCCGGCGGACTGGCGCATCAAGCTGACCCCCGCGTTCAACCTGAACGTGGTCAGCGTCCAGGAGCTGGGGGTGATTTCGCCGAACGTCCTCGACGGCACCATCCGCAACCGCACCTGGGGTGCGCTCCAGGAGTGGTTCGCCGAGTACAAGCTCGCCGACCTCAGTGAGCAGTACGACTTCGTCAGCGTCCGCGCCGGGTCGCAGCCGTTCGTGTCCGACTTCCGCGGCTTCATCTTCAGCGACACGAACCGCGGCGTCCGCCTGTTCGGCAACTACGACGGCAACCGCACGCAGTACAATCTGGCGTTCTTCCGGCAGCAGGAGAAGGACACGAACAGCGGCCTCAACACGTTCGAGGACCGCAACCAGAACATCGCGATTGCCAACGTCTACCGGCAGGACTTCCTGTTCCCCGGGTACACGGCGCAGGCCAGCTTCCATTACAACAACGACGGCCCGGACGTGCAGTTCGACCGCAACCGCTTCCTGGTCCGGCCGGACCCCGTCGGCGTGTTCCAGCCGCACCGCGTCGAGGCGTACTACATGGGCCTCGCCGGCGACGGGCACGTCGGCCGCTACAACATCTCGCACGCCGCCTACTGGGCCGTCGGCCGCGACAGCCGCAACCCCCTCGCCGGCACGCCGCAGTCGATCTCGGCGGCGATGGCGGCTGTGGAGCTGAGCTACGACCGCGACTGGGCGCGGTTCCGCGTCAGCGGCTTCTTCGCCAGCGGCGACGGCAACCCGAACAACGGCAAGGCCACCGGCTTCGACGGCATCATCGACCAGACGAACTTCGGCGGCGAGTTCAGCTTCTTCCGCCGCCAGCGCATCCCGCTATTCGGCGTGGGTTTGACGAACGACCAGAGCCTGTACACGAATCTTCGGTCGAGCCGGATTCAGGGGCAGAGCAACTTCGTGAACCCCGGCCTGTGGCTCGTCAACAGCGGCGTGGACTTCGACATCACGCCGCGGTTCCGGCTGGTGAACAACGCCAACTACCTGCTGTTCGACAAGACGGCGACGCTGGAAACGTTCACGTTCCAGAGCGAGATCGACCGCGACATCGGGTTCGACCTGTCGAGCGGGTTCGAGTGGCGTCCGCGGCTGAACAACAACGCGATCGTGCTGGGCGGCGTGTCGGCGTTCCTGCCGGGGGGCGGGTTCCGGCAGCTGTACAACAAGAAGGACGACCGCGTGGACCCGCTCCTGAGCGCGTTCGCCGAGATCGTGCTACAGTACTGACCCGGGCGTGGATGATTCTGCCGCCGCGCCCCCACCGGGTCGCGGCAACATGTCACGCCGTCAGAATGACGCCCGCTCGGCCAACCGCTTGCGGAAAGAGAAAACGAAGAACAATTGCCATACCGAGCCAGAAATGATAGTATACTCCTGTGCGCCATAGTCGGCGGGGTTGCCCATGCGTTTCCGAACCCGCGACCCCATTCATAATTTCATTGCGCTTCCCGCGGAGTTTGCTGCCGTCGTCGATAGCCCGGTGCTTCAACGCCTCCGGGGCATCCGCCAGCTCGCTCTTGCGTCACTTGTCTACCCCGGCGCACTCCACACCCGGTTCGACCACACCCTCGGCGTGACGCACGTTGCCCGATTGATGGCCGAACAACTTCAAGTCGAGGGGGACGAGCTCAGTCTGGTCACGCTGGCCGGATTGCTCCACGACGTTGGTCACGGTCCGTTCAGCCACGTGTCGGAGGCATCTCTCGACTGGTTCGGGAACAAGTCGACTCTGAAATCCGGCCAAGCCGAGCACAAAATCCACGAACTGGTTACGGCCGAGATCATTCGCACGGACTCGGATTTGACCGCCCTCCTTTCCGAGGCTGATCGCGAGGCGGTCGTGCAATTGCTTGGGAGCGGGACCGGTCGCCCAGTCTTAAAGCAGGTTGTCTCTGGCCCTCTCGACGCGGACAAACAGGACTATCTGCTCCGCGACAGCTATTTCTGTGGGGTGCAGTACGGGCACTTCGACCTGGCTCAGTTTCACAGGTCTTTGGTGCTTCCTGACCCAGCCGGCGAAATGATGATCGACGAGGACGGGGTGCATGCGGTCGAGCAGTTCGTTCTCGCCAAATACTACATGACGGCGAACGTCTACCGGCATCGGGTGCGGTTGATCACGGACCAGATGATTACCCGATCGATCCGTCTCGGGATCGAGGCCGACCACCTTCCCGACATGGAGGCGCTGTATCGGTTCGACGGTACTCCTGGTTTCATCCAGAACTACCAGGCGTGGGACGATGCCCGGTTCCTGGAAACGTTCTGCCCCCGCCAGGCCGACTCACCTGGACCGAAGTCCGGCGCGATGCTCCGCCGGCTCCGGGAACGGCGGTTGCTGAAAGAAGTTTTCCGTGATCGGATCGGGCGACCGTATGACGCCCGGCACCTGGAGATCATGAAGGGGCTACACAAGCCGAAGTCGGTCGAAGTCGCACGGGGGGTGGAAGTGGCCGTTGCGGACCTCCTGAACCGACAACTCGGGCTCACGGGTTCCGACGCGATCGACCCGGCACTCGTGATCGCTCATAGCTACGGGATCAAGTCGGCCCGGGAGTCATCTCGGAACGACGCGGAAGGAATTCTCGTCGACGTGAAACCGGCCCCGCAGCCGTTCACCGACGAGTCCACCTTGTTCCGGTCGATCAACGAGGCCTACCAGGACAACTTCGTCGTCGTGTTCGCGCCGGTCGATTGGCCGGACCCGGGGAAGAAAGAGGCGTTTCGGGATGGGTGGAAGGACGCGATCCGCGGAATCATTCAGGCGGAATGCCGGAAGGTAAAGCCATGACCACCTACGATGTCGTTCATCTGGTCATCCACGCGACCGGTGGGACGATCCAGGGCCGGACCAAACTCCAGAAGGTGATCTACTTCGTGGGAGTATTGACCGACCGGCTCAAGCAACTCGGCTACCGAGCGCACTACTACGGGCCGTACTCGTCCGACGTCGCCGGCGCGATCCAGGAGCTCCGCAGTTTGGGGTTCCTGGAACAGCGCACGACCGGTGTCGGGACGACCGACAACTTCGGATTCGAAGTCACCCGGTACGATTACACCCTGACGGACGAGGGGAAGCAGGTGGCCGCCGAGAAAGCCGCCGCCCACGCGGTCGAATGGGACCGGATTCGGAAGGCCGTCACGGCAATCAACGCCGCGCCGGTGCAAGACTACGTCCGCCTGGCGGTCGCGGCGAAGACGCATCTTCTCACTCAGCAAGCGGGCTCGGCTTTAGAGCCCGACGCCTTGAAGGCGAAGGCGCAGGAACACGGTTGGAGCGCGTTCACCCCAGAGCAGTATGACGACGCGATCCGGTTCCTAACAGCGGTGGGTCTCGACCGCGAAACTACCGCAAGTGGCGTACGCTCGCCGGGCTGACCATCGCTCGACCATCGAGAAGCGCGGGCTTCTCGTGGACCCTTCTGCTGGAGCCACTCGGGTCGCTCGCCGGGGGGCGGGCGGGGTCGTACCCTGACTCATCGTCCGCCCCCGCCGAGACCCCGCCATGCCCGCCACCCGCGGCGAACAGTTCGCCGGCGTCACCGTCGCCCTCGTCACCCCCTTCACCAACGGCGACATCGACTGGGACGACCTCGGCAACCTCGTCGACTGGCACGCCGAACAGGGCACCCACGGCCTCGTCCCCTGCGGCACCACCGGCGAGTCCCCCACCCTCGACCACGACGAACACGAGCGCGTCGTCGCCTTCGTCTGCGAGCGCGCCCGCGGCCGGCTCAAGGTCATGGCCGGCACCGGGTCGAACAGCACCCGCGAAGCCGTCCGCATGACCAAGGCCGCCAAGCGAGCCGGGGCCGACGGCACCCTCCAGGTCGGCCCGTACTACAACAAGCCGGCCCAGGAAGGCTACTTCCGCCACTTCGCGGCGATCGCCGACGCCTGCGACCTGCCGCAGGTCATCTACAACATCCCCGGCCGCACCGGCTCCGAGATCGCCGCCGAGACCCTCGCCCGCCTCGCCGAGGCGTACCCCGTCGTGGTCGGCGTCAAGGAGGCGACCGGCAAGCTCGACATGGCGTCGCAGGTGGTCGCGCTGACCGACCTCACCGTCCTCAGCGGCGACGACAGCCTGACGCTGCCGATCCTGAGCGTGGGCGGCCGCGGCGTGGTGAGCGTGGTCGGCAACGTGGTGCCGAAGGACATGATGGCGCTGGTGGCGGCGTTCGACGCCGGCGACGTGGCGGGCGCCCAGAAGTGGCACCGGAAGCTGTTCCCGCTGTGCCGCGACATGCTGGGGGTGGCGACGAACCCGATCCCGCTGAAGGCGGCGATGAAGCTGCTCGGCCGCGGCTCCGGCGAGCTGCGGCTGCCGATGACGCCGCTGGACGCGGCGGGGGAGGCGCGCGTGCGGGCGACGCTGACCGGATATGGATTGATGTGATTCCGCCGCCGCTTGCGGCGATGCACCCGCGGGTGCATCGCCGCAAGCGGCGTCACTTCAACTCGGGTGGCATCTCGCCCGAATAGCTCGCCCACAGCGCATCGACCGGGTGGGCGCACCACACGCTCGGGTCCACCGCCTTCATGTGCCGAGTGATCTGCATCAGGCAGCCCACGTTCCCGGTGAACATCGCCCGCGCCTTCGTTTCCCCCACGTTCGCCGCCTTGCGGTCGCCGAGCCGCGTCGCCATTTCGGGCTGCGTCAGGTTGTAACTCCCGGCGGCGCCGCAGCACAGCTCGCTCTCCGGCAGCGGCACCAGCTCCAACCCGGGGATCATTTCGAGGAGCTGCCGCGGCTGTTTGAAGATCTGCTGCGCGTGCCGCAGGTGGCAGGCGTCGTGGTAGGTGGCGCGGATCGGCAGCGGGTGCGTCGGCTTCACCGGGCCGAGTTCCATCAGGAACTCGTGGACGTCGCGCACCTTGCTCTGGAAGCGGGCGGCGGCGGCGGCGTGCGGGGTGTCGTGCATCATGTGGGCGTAGTCCTTGAGCTGCGCCCCGCACCCGGCCGCGTTGTTGATGACGGCGTCCACGCGCTCGAACCGCGCCGCGTCGTCGGCCCCGAAGACGTGGCAGTTCTTCGCCGCGAAGTCGCGCGCCGGCGCTTCTTCCGCGGCGTGGTAGTGCAGCGCGCCGCAGCACCCCTGGTTCCGCGGAATCCACACCTCGCAGCCGTTGGCCTGCAGCACGCGGGCGGTGTTCAGGTTGGTGTCGGGGAACAGGGCGTCGGCGACGCAGCCGAGGAACAGCGCGACGCGGGCGCGCGGCTTCCCTTCCGGTTCGAGCACTTCGGGGAGCTGGCCGTAGTGCGGCTTCAGCGCCGGCAGCATGTCCTTCATCGCGCGGAACTTGCCGGGGATCAGGCGGTCGAGGCCGACCTTCGTCATCAGCCGGTCGAGGCCGGTCCACTGCATCAGCCGGGCCGGGGCGAGGCTGAGGCGGTTGGCCCAGCGGTACGGGAAGACGTGGAACAGGAGGAACCGCTGCACGGCATTGAGCGTGGCCGTCTGCCGGCCGGGTTCGAGGTGCGCCATGTACTCGCGGAACGGTTCGATGAGCCGGCCGTACTGCACGCCCGACGGGCACGCGGTTTCGCACGCCCGGCAGTTCAGGCACAGGTCGAGGTGGCGCTTCACGTCGTTGTCGAGGGCGAGGGCGCCGTCGATGACCTGGCGCATGAGGTAGATGCGGCCGCGCGGCGAGTCGGCCTCGTTGCCCGTTTCGACGTAGGTGGGGCAGCTGGCGGTGCAGAGGCCGCAGTGGACGCAGTCGAGGACGAGCTCGTAGTCGAGGTTCGGGACGACCGGGAGCGGTGTGGCCATGTCGGGTGCGGCGTTAGTTGGTGGGGAACAGCCGGCCGGGGTTGAACACGTCGGCGGGGTCGAGGGCGCGCTTCACCTCGCGCATCACGGCGAGGTCGGCCGGCGGCCGGCCCCACACCGGCAGCGAGCGCTTCCACGCCGCGGGGCAGCGCCGCACCACCACCGACCCGTCGCCGGCCAGTTCCGTCAGCGCATTCAGCATCGCCGCGGCGGCGGGCTCGTCCACGTCGGCGGCCCCGTGGACGACGCCGCAAAGCCCCTCGGCGCGGACCGACACGGCGGCGCTCAGCCCGGACGCGGCGACGCAGAACGCCGCGGTGCGGCTCGGCCGCACGCCCGCCGTCCACTCGAACCGCGCCGCCGGGCCGTCGGTGAAGCCGCGGACCAGGGCGCCGGGGTCGGCGTCGGTCAGCACCTCGGGCGAGATCACGGGGGCGGCGGCGAGTTCGGCCAGGAGCGTGCTCGTCTGCCACGGCACCGTCGCGGCCTTCTCCTCGAACACGACCGTGACCCACCACGGCGCCCGGCCGACGTCGGTGCGCGACACGTGGATCACGACCGGCCGCGACTTCGAGGCGTGGAGCAAATCGAGCACGGCGGCGAGGTGCTGCCCTTCGCAGCCGAGGCGGACCGCGGCCGCGGCTTCGGGCTTCGGGCGCACCTTCAGCGTCAGCTGCGTCAGCACGCCGAGGGTGCCGAGGGCGCCGGTGTGGAGCTTCATCAGGTCGTACCCGGCGACGTTCTTCACGACCCGGCCGCCGGCGCTCACGGCGCCGCCGTCGTCGGCGACGAACTGGATGCCGATGACGTAGTCGCGGAGGGTGCCGTAGCCGAGGCGGCGCGGGCCGCTCTGGTTCCGCGCCACGGCGCCGCCGATCGTGGAGCGGTCCGCGTGCGGCACGTCGACGGGGAGCCACTGGCCTTCCGCGGCGAGCGCCGCCCGCAGCGCCCCGACGGTGACCCCGGTCTGCACCGTGATGGTCATGTCGCGGGCGGGGTAGTCGACGACCGCGTCGAGGGCGGTGGTGTCGAGCGCGACGCCGGGCTTCGCGGGCGGCAGGCCGAGGTCGAGCGCCGTGCGGCCGCCGACGGGATAGACGCCTTCGCCGGCGGCGGCCGCGGCGCGGACGAGGTCGCCGACCTCAGCGACGGAGGCGGGGCGGCGGACGGGGAAGGAGGAGTCGTCGATGAGAAGCGGCGAGTCCACGTCGGGCCGGGGGGCGGGGAGGGAGCGGGCTCCGGGCTAGCTTACGGAGTGGTCGGACTCACGCCATCGCCCGCCCGGGGCTTCCGCCCCGGGCTAACCAAGGCGCCCTCCCGGGCTGAAAATCGGGCACCCGGGTGGGGCTTGAAGCCCGGAGGGCGCCTTCGCTAGCCCGGGGCGGAAGCCCCGGGCGGCGTCCGCGGTGTCACTTCCCCGCATCCGCGTCCGGGTGCTTCGCCGCCGCCGGCGCGTCGGGGCCGCGGAGGCGCTCGATCACACTGTAGAACACCGGCGTCAGGAACACCCCGAACACCGTCACGCCGAGCATCCCGCTGAACACCGCCGTGCCGAGCGCCACCTGCATCTCGGCCCCGGCCCCGGTCCGCAGCAGCAGCGGCACCACCCCCAGGATGAACGCGAAACTCGTCATCAGGATCGGCCGCAGCCGCGCCCGCGCCGCCTCCACCGCCGCCTCCTGCCGGGGCACCCCCGCCGCCCGCTTCTGCTTGGCGAACTCGACGATCAGGATGGCGTTCTTCGTCGCCAGCCCTACCAGCACCACCAGCCCGATCTGGCAGAACACGTTCAGGTCGAGCCCCGTAATCAGCAGCCCGGCCGCGGCGCACAGCAGGCACATCGGCACCACCATGATGATCGCCAGCGGCAGCAGCCAGCTCTCGTACAGCGACGCCATCACCAGAAACGCGATCAGCACCGACAGGGCGAACACCAGCAGCGTCGTGTCGCCGGTGTACGTGAGCAGGCCGGGGATGCGGACCTGCGTGCTGGCGGCGAGCTTCTGCTGGTACGACATCTCGGTCCACTCGTAGCTCATCCCCGGCGGCAGCTCGCGGGCGGCCAGCGCCTCCATCACCTCCATCGCCCGGCCGGAACTGATCGCCCGCGGGTTGGTGAACCCGTTCACGTCCGCGGCCGGGGCCATCTGGAACCGCGCCACCTTCGGCGGCCCGGCGGCGTTGTCGATCCCGATCAGCCCGGCCAGCGGGATCATCTCGCCGGTCGGGCCGCGGACCTTGAGCTTCCGCAAATCCTCCTCGGTCACGCGGAACCGGCCGTCGGCCTGCACCTGCACCTGCCAGTTGCGGTCGCGCAGGGTGATGTCGTTCACGTACAGCGACCCCATGTACACCTGCAGCGCCTGGTTGACGTCCGACACCGGCACGCCCATGCGGGCGGCGCGGTCGCGGTCCACCCGCACCCACAGCTGCGGGGCCGACGAGCGGAACGTCGTCGTCGCGCCGACGATGCCGGGCTCCTTCGTCGCCGCCACGCCGATGTTGCCGGCGATGCCCTGGAGCGCCGGGTAGCCGAGGCCGCCGCGGTCGAGGATTTGCAGCTTGAACCCGCCGCCGGTGCCGAGGCCGAGGATCGGCGGCGGGCCGAACGACACCACCACCGCCTCGCCGATGGCCGCGAACTGCCGGTTCAGCTCGCCGGCGATCTGCGGCGCCCGTCGGCCCGGCCGCTCGGCGAACGGCTTCAGCGGCAGGAACATCGCCCCCGAGTTCGAGACGTTCGCCGACGACAGCAGCGAGAAGCCCGGCAGGTTCACCACCCGCGCCACGCCCTCCGTCTTCAGGGCGATCTCGGTGACCCGCGCCGCCACCGCCTCGGTGCGCTCGAGTGAGGCGCCGTCCGGCAGCTGGATGTTCACCATCAGGTAGCCCTGGTCCTGGTCGGGGATGAACCCCGGCGGCACGGCGGTGAACGCCGCCCCGGTCAGCGCCAGCAGGCCGAGGTACGCCACCAGCACCAGCGCCGCCAGCCGCAGCGACCGCCGCACGACCCAGGCGTAGCCGCGGGTCGTGTAGTCGAACCCCCTGTTGAACAGCCGGAAGAACCAGCCGAGGACGAAGTCGATGGCCTTGTCCGGCAGCGCCTTCGGGGCGTGGTGGCTCTTGAGGAGGAGCGGGCACAGGGCCGGCGTGAGCGACAGTGAGTTGAACGCGCTGATCAGCGTGCTGGCCGCGATCGTGATGGCGAACTGCTGGAAGAACTGGCCGGTGATGCCGGGGATGAACGCGCACGGAATGAACACCGCCGCCAGCACCATCGAGATGCCGAGGATCGCGGTCCCCACCTCGGACATGGCCGCGCGCGTCGCCTCGCGCGGCTCCATCCCCTTCGCCAGGTTCGCCTCCACCGCCTCCACCACGACGATGGCGTCGTCCACGACGATGCCGATGGCCAGCACCATGCCGAACAGCGTGAGCGTGTTGATCGAGAAGCCGACGGCGAGCATCACGGCCAGGGTGCCGACGAGGGCGACGGGCACGGCCAGCATCGGGATCAGCGCCGCCCGCCAGTTCTGGAGGAAGACGATGACCACGACGAACACCAGCACGAACGCCTCGAACAGCGTGTGGATCACCGACTCGATCGACTCCTCGACGAACCCGGTGGTGTCGAACCCGATGGTGTAGTCGATCCCCTCCGGGAAGCGCTCCTTCTTCATCTCCTCCATCCGCTTCTTGACGCGCTCGGCGGTGTCGAGGGCGTTCGCCCCGGGGAGGGTGTACAGCACGACGGCGACGGCCGGGTCGCGGTCGAGGAACGAGGACGTGTCGTACGCCTTCGCCCCGAGCTCGACGCGGGCCACCTCGCCCAGCCGGACCAGCCCCTCGGGCTCGCCGCTGTCCGCGACCTTGCCGGCCTTCACGATGATGTTGCGGAACTCCTCCTCGGACTTGAGCCGGCCCTGCGTGCTGATGACCAGCTGCGTCGCCTGCCCGGCCGGGACCGGCGGCCGGCCGATCTGCCCGGCGGCCACCTGCGCGTTCTGCGACTGGATGGCGCTCACCACGTCACCCGCGGTGAGCTGCAGGTCGGCCATCTTGTTCGGGTCGAGCCACACCCGCATGGCGTAGTCGCGGGAGCCGCGCACGCTGGCGTCGCCGACGCCCTCGGTGCGGGCCAGGTCGTCGAGCACCTGGGTGTTGACGAACGCGCTGACCTCGATCTCGTCCTTCGCCGGCTTCCCGTCCTTCCCCTTCGGGCTGTACACGTTCACGACCAGCAGGATGCTGGTGGACTGCTTCTTCGTCGTCACGCCGATCTGCTTCACCTCGGCCGGCAGCGTGGCCAGCGCGATGGCGACGCGGTTCTGCACCAGCACCTGCGCCATGTCCGGGTTGGTGCCGACGCGGAACGTGACCGTCAGGCGCATGCTGCCGTCGTCGGTGCACTGCGACTCCACGTACAGCATCCCCTCGACGCCGTTGATCTGCTGCTCGATCGGGGCGGCGACCGTCTCGGCGACGGTGCGGGCGCTGGCCCCGGGGTACTGGGTGGTGACGACGATTTGGGGCGGCACCACGTCCGGGTACTGCGCCACCGGCAGGGCCGACAGCGCCAGCACGCCGACGAGCGTGGTGAGGACGGACAGGACGATGCCGAAGACGGGGCGGTCGATGAAGAAGTGGAAGGCGCTGGGGGGAGTGTGGGCGGCGGGCGCGGACATGGTCGGGGGTTCTCGCGTGTTCTCGGTGGCGAGCCGGGGGCGTCAGCCCCCGGTTTCTTGGCTCGGGGCTTGAAGCCCGGAGGGCGCCTTCGCTAGCCCGGGGCGGAAGCCCCGGGCGGCGTCCGCGGTGTCTGCTGTGCCTGGCTCCCACTAACCACGCTGTCGCCCGCCCGGGGCTTCCGCCCCGGGCTAGCGAAGGCGCCCTCCGGGCTTCAAGCCCCGAGCCACCCGCCGCCTGACGGCGGTCGGCTCGCCCAGCTTCTCACACTCACGGCTGCACCTTCACCTTCACCCCCGGGCGCAGCCGCAGGATGTTCGACGTCACCACCCGGTCGGCCGCGGTCGCGCCGCCGCGCACCACCACCCAGCCGCCGTCGGCCTGCCCC
>Ga0105046_10005874_pt1 | contig 19392 bp, 20 predicted proteins | sample MAT03_FD_78385 | JGI IMG/M metagenome (GOLD analysis project Ga0105046, IMG submission 78385) | Freshwater microbial communities from Lake Fryxell liftoff mats and glacier meltwater in Antarctica - MAT-03 (megahit assembly) | ecosystem: Environmental > Aquatic > Freshwater > Ice > Liftoff... | reverse complement strand
TTATTGATAAATCTATCTAATTTTTGAATCGTGGTAATAATGATCCGAGAATTTGAATTTTCGAGTTGTTTTTTTAAGACTGATGTACTGGTGTTGCTATTGGCCGCTCCTTTTTCAAATTTGTCATATTCTCGCATTGTTTGGTAGTCCAAATCTTTACGATCAACCACAAACAAAACTTTATCTACATAAGGCAATTTACTGACAAGTTGAGCGGTTTTAAAACTGGTCAAAGTCTTTCCTGATCCGGTCGTATGCCAAATATATCCACCTGCTTCCAGAGTTCCAAATTTTTTATAATTATTACTCACTTCAATCCTGCTTAATATTCGTTCAGTCGCCACTATTTGATAAGGTCGCATCGCCAAAAGTTGTTTATCGGTAGTAAACACACAATATTTAGTCAAAATATTCAAAATCGTATGCTTGGCAAAAAATGTTTTGGCAAAATCTATGAGTTCGGTGATTGGTCTATTGGTTGCATCTGCCCACCAGCTTGTGAATTCGAAACTGTTGCTTGATCTTTTTCCTTGTTTAATCTTGCCATTTGCTTCTTTGATGTGCTGTGATCTGGTGGTATTGCTGTAATATTTTGTATGAGTTCCGTTGGAGATTATAAAAAGTTGTACATATTCAAAAAGTCCGCTTGCTGCCCAAAAGCTTTCTCGCTGATAACGATTGATCTGGTTAAAGGCTTCTTGGATAGCGACACCACGGCGTTTTAGTTCGATATGTACAAGCGGAAGTCCGTTTACTAGCACTGTCACGTCATAGCGATTAGCTCGCTGTCCGTCTTCGGTTGCGTATTGGTTGATCACCTGCAGGCTGTTGTTGTGAATATTTTTCTTGTCTATCAGATCAATATTTTTAAAAGTGCCATCATCTCGGTCTAATATTTTTGTGCTATCTTCTTGAATAGTGGCTGTTTTTTCGGAAATAGCTTGATTTGGATTGGCGATCACACTATCAAAAAACTTTTTCCATTCGGTATCTGAAAAAGTGATATTATTTAGTTTTTCCAGTTGATGTCGCAAATTAAGCACAAGCTCTTTTTCTGAAGTGATTTTTAGGTATTCGTAGGCTTGTGTTTCGAGTTGTTTTATGAAAGCACGCTCAAGATCGGCTTCACTTTGGTAAGAAGCACTGTCTTGTAATCGATCAACAACTTTATAATATTCACCAACAACTGTGCTTTGCGAATTTTCGGCGACTAGGTTGTAAGTTTTATTATTTTGCATATTCTATTTCTTTGAAAGTTAATAGTTTTTCTCGGTAGTATTCGTATTGTTGGCGACGGGCTTTGAGTTCGGCAGGGAGACCGATGGAGATGTCGTTTACAATGGCGTCGAATTTGTCGAGGATAGCGACAATGCGTGCTTGTTCGGTGAGTGGGGGGAGGGGGATTTTGAATTTTCTAATATTCGCCATAGTTAAATTTTTTAAGGAAGAAGCAGACAAATATTTATTTATCTGCTTATCAGTAAAATTATGTGTTTGGAAGTAGTAACGCATAAACACTGGGTTAATTCTACTATCAATAAATCTAATTCGTGCAACGTTTGGAGCCAAATAGAATCTATCATTCTTTTCTACCAAAGCTACTTCGCCAATAGTTCCAACATAAGTAAAAAGCATGTCGTTGATGAACAACTTACTTCTTGAAAGCTTTGAAAAATTACTCTCATCAATATATTTCACACTCGATAAATCTAGAGTTCCTTTTTTAATATTTAAACCCCGAAGAGCTATTATTTCACCCTCATTTGAATATTTAATATGCTCTGTAAATTCATACCCTGCAAGCTTGGTAACTTCACCTACTTCACCGAGTGTTTTAAACTCCACATCATCCCCAAACGTCAACATCTCATCCCGATAATGCTCATACTGCTTCTTCCTCGCCTCCAGCTCTGCCTCTAGCTCTGCCTCCAGCTCTGTAAAAGTATCAAGGATTTTTACGATTTCTTGTTGGACGGCGAGGGGAGGGAGGGGGATTTTGATTTTATTCAAAATTTGCATAGTTAAGCTTGGTCTTCCTGATCCCGTATCTAAGGATTCTAAATCTACCGTTTTCATGAAATAGTAGAAATATTTGGGAACAATCTTATTTGTATTTATTATTGTGTAATAGATCGTATCAACATTCCAAAACGGTTTTTCAAGATAAAATAAATTCGTAATACTTCCTTTCCTAGGTATTAGTACAGTAGGCTTATTATATGAGCATGTATCAACATGCGTCATAACCCCACCTGAGCCATAGACAGGAATATCTCCACTTCCAAGTTTCTTGTAGTCTTTACCATGTTTAATCGTTATATATTCAGCAAAATCCGCAAACTCCACCCCATTCGGGCAGAGTTCGGCGATTAGTTTTTCGATTTTGGGTTGGTGGTTTGTCATGTTAATTACTAATTAAATTACAAACCTTGTCATGTAAGTTCTTTAACTCATCTATACCCATATCTAAAATCGGCTCGTACATAAAAGAGTTCAAATGTATGTTCTCTGGTGTCATAATGTTTACACTCTCTAAAATCTTTACTATATTGGCATAATCTTTTTTTTCCTTACATTCATCTTTGTATCGCTGAAATAGATTTCCAGTCTGACTCCCTGAAATTTCTGTTTTTGTTCTAACTTGAGTCCACATATATTCCTCCGCCTTATGACGAATAGCCATAGCAAGAATTATTTTGTTTTCGAGATTAAATTCCTCATCCCCGATATTAGCCGCCAAATTAATAATTTCATTATAAACAGTATCACCGTCTACTATCGATGAATCAAAATCAACTTTATTCAAATATTTTTTATACATTTGTTTTAAATCCTTGAACGCAATATTTGTCGTATCACTCTTTGAATGCAATAAACTTGTCAGCACATCAACATCATTTCCGTAACTAGTAGAAGAGTCTGTTGAGCCACTAAATTCAATTAGATTGCGGACAAATGGTATCAGAGCGATAATATGTTTTTTTGCATCAACACCAGTATAGGTTTTGTCATGGTATTGCCCCCTTTTCATATTCTCTCTCCATGTTTGAAATGGAGGTTTTTGATAAACTTCCTCAATTATTTTTATTTCCTGTTCTGTTTTAATAGCATGTAATTTGTTGTTTCTTGGAAGCCCCAATCTACTCGTAATTGTTCGATAAAAATCATAGTTGTGAGTTAATATTATGGAATAAGAATTTAACTCATTTGAGATATCGTGTAAATATTCCACAATTGCATATTTATTTTTGTAATCAAATGAATCAGCTATGTCGTCTATCACAAATAAAGTTTTTTGATTATTTGTTTCTCTAGCACGAATTTCAAAGATTACATTCAAAAGATAAAAAGCACGTTTCTCGCCTTGGCTTAAAACGTCCAACAGTTTTTTTCTGTCTACTGGCTTGCCTTCAAACTTAAATGATATTGCGGGAGTCTGTGTATTGAGTATTGCGTCCGACTTATTGTCAATCGCGAAAGTAAACGGAAGATTGACAAATCTATTGTGAAATTCCTCAATTGCATCTTCCCATTTAGATTTTAGATCGTTTGCTTTTTTGACTATATCCTCAAGTTTCGGTTTTTTATCTAGATATAAATCAACAAGAGCTTCTACTTCGGCTAATATCTGTTTCAGATAACTAAACCAAACTTCTTTTCTAAACAATTCATAATTATCCAAACGAATCAAAAGGGTTGGGTCTTGTTCAATTACTTTTTTAAAATCTTTGAGTTCTTGGTTTGTGTCCAATTTCTTATCTATTTTTTCAAAGATTTGCTTTAAATTTTCATCATTGAATACTTTATTGATTTCTTCATTCAAAATCTCGACAAAGCGATCCTTATTATCAATATCTCCGTACTTTTTTAGATTAAGCTTATGCCCGGCGATAAAAAATTCGTTACCATCTATAGAAGTTTTAATATTTTTTGCTTCAGTTGTGCCAAATACACGATCACCATCCTTAGCGAAAAAATCAGATTTACTGATTAAATTTTCATATCTATTGCAATATTCCTTAAACAACGCCTGATTTTCATCTAAAAACATTTTTACTTTTCCTTTTGGATCAAACACCTCGTTATACTTAAAATTAAAGCTCTCTTGAGATTTTTTAATACTATCATCAATGGCAGTAAAAACCTCAAAAATACCTTTATCACCAGAGTGAAACGCAGTTATTAGTTCTGCTTCGCAGTTTGTACTTTTAGATATCCGCTTTAAATTTTTGATTAAAGATTGCTTTGCAGAATCCAGCTCTTTATATATTTCATGATACTCTTTTCTTATGTCTTCATTTGCCAACAATGTTAAAACTTTTTCCTCGGAATCAAACGCCTTTTCGTTATATGGATAAATAACACAGATTTCTTCGGGAGTAATTTGAGTACCAAGATCATCTGGAAATAAACCGTAAACTGGAATTAATGTGTCATCTATCTGGTCACACGGACTTTTTTTATTTGCAATATCGTTAAGAGTTTTTGCAAAAGATGTTTTCATAACTCCATTTGGTGCATAAATTACAAAAGTTCTGCAATTTGAAAAATCAAACTCATGATTAAGTTTTTTTATTCCATAACAATGCTGTAATTCGATTTTTAATTTATTCATATCTTATCTTATTTTTCAATATCTTTAACTATCTCATCAATCGCCATTCTGAGCTCGCTCTGTCTCGCCACAATCTTGGCTATTTTTTGATTGAGTTCCGTGATATCCACCACTTCACGCGTATCTTCCGCCACTACGTAACTTGAAACGGCAATATTGTAATCATTCTCGGAAATAGTTTTATTATCAACCAACTTTGCAAAGTACTCTGCATCTTTTCGTAGAGTAAAAGCATTAAGAATCTTTTTACGATTTTCTTCGCTTAATTTATTTTTATTTCCGCCTCGTACAAATTCCTTTGAGGCATCAATAAATAAAGTTTTGTTATCTGTTTTACTTTTTTTCAAAACGATAATGCAAGTAGCGATAGTTGTGCCGAAAAATAGATCCGGTGGCAATTGAATAACCGTATCTATGTAATTATTATCAGTTAAATACTTTCTGATCTTTGCTTCAGCACCACCACGATACAAAACTCCGGGAAATTCAACAATCGCAGCTGTTCCACTGGTAGAAAGCCATGAAAGCATGTGCATAGTGAATGCTAAATCTGCCTTGCTTTTGGGCGCCAAGACTCCAGCTGGTGAAAAACGTGGATCATTAATCATTAAAGGATTGGCATCGCCGTCCCATTTGATTGAATATGGAGGATTGGAAACAATGGCGTCAAACGGTTCATCTTCCCAGTGCTTTGGATCAGTAAGTGTGTCGCCGTTGGTAATATTAAAATGATTATAATTAATGTCATGCAAAAACATATTGATACGGCAAAGATTGTAGGTGGTTAGGTTTATTTCTTGCCCATAAAAACCTTGCCTGACATTTTCTTTGCCCAGCACTTTGGCAAATTTAAGAAGAAGCGAGCCAGATCCACAACAAGGATCATAGACTTTGTTTACTTCTTTTTTTCCAACTGTCGTAATTTCTGCGAGAAGCTCACTTACTTCTTGGGGTGTGTAAAATTCACCACCAGATTTACCCGCATTAGATGCGAACATCGCCATTAAATATTCGTAGGCATCGCCAAAAGCGTCGATTGTATTATCTCCATAATTACCAAGACGAAGATCACCGAAAGCCTCCAGAAGTTTTACAAGTTTTTGATTTCTTTTTTCTACAGTTCCACCCAGCTTATTTGAATTCACATCTAAATCATCAAATAATCCTTTTAAATCATCTTCACTATCAAATCCTTTGGCAGAATTTTCGATATTATCAAAAACATTTGAAAGCGTTTCGTTAAGTTTTGCATCGCTCCTTGCATTTTTACGAACATTTACAAACAGTTCACTTGGCAGAATGTAAAAACCTTTCTCATTTATCGTGTCAGTTCTTCCAAATTCAGCTTGCTTATCAGAAAGTAAAGCATAGTCAAAATCTTTGTTGCTGTTGCGCTTTTCATCGGCATTAATATAATTGGTAAGATTTTCGCTGATGAAACGATAAAAAAGTATTCCTAGTACATATTGCTTGAAATCCCAGCCATCTACACTTCCACGTAGGTCATTGGCAATCTGCCAAATCGCACGGTGTAGCTCGGCTCGTTCTTGTTCTTTGGTTGTATTTAGATTGTTTGCCATAATTTTATTTCATTAAATCATCAATCGAAACGCCAAGAGCGTCCGCTATTTTTTTGACTGTATCAATGGTGGGGTTGGGAGTAGAGCCAGCTTCTATTTTGGCAATTGTGTGAAAAGCCAAATCTGCTTTTTTTGAAAGCACATCTTGAGAAATACCGAGCTTGTTTCGGTATTTTCTTATGTTGTCCCCAATTGTGGATTTTTCGTTTGACATATTCGTATAGTTTTACTGTTGTAGTTGTATAGTATTAAAATCATCGCTTATCAAGAGTTAGTATGTGAAGTTTTTAGCATTTAGTCAAACAAAATTCGGGAGTTCATTTGACAAAACGCGCGCACGGGCGTGTGGGGCAAGCGTTATTTCTCTTTTGTCTTCTTTTGTGTTTTCCGTCCCGCCGTCCGTCCGCCGAAAAGTTTTTGGGGGTTCCAACAATAACGAAGCTGTTTGCAGGATAAACTCCGCCAAGCAGGCGGGCAAAATATATTTGTTCGTTTTTTGTATTCTGCAAACTCCGGATTTTTTATCATCTTTTTTTGCGGATGAATATGCCACGCGAGGCTCATGCCCTAGACACGAACCAAGAGCCACACCATATCCACAGCAAAAAAAACTGATAAGACAATTGCCTATAGTTTCGTGGGTGTGTTTTATTATTCTGAAATTACTGGCATTCCACCAATATAATTTTTATCTTCTATTAAATCCACAATAACTTGTGCAACTTTTTTTCTGCTTGTTTGTAACTCTGCAGCCCCTCCAGAGGTTAATTTGTAATTTGCAATATTTTTTTTGCTATTATTTAATTTAAGAACACGTACGATAGTCCAATCTAACCCAGAGTTTTGCAAGACCTTTGCATGCTCTATCCCGTCTTTAATTCTATCCGGATCAATCATTTTTATAATGAAATTTAAAATTTTGTCTACAAAAGACGGTTTGTCCTGAGGGATTCTAACTCCAGTACCTGTAAGACTAATTATTCTACGTATATTACTTTCCTTCATCGCCCTCACAATATTGTCGATTCCTTTTGTTTGCATTCCAGGATCAGAACCTTTTGTGTGTCCCAAGACGCTAATAACTGCATCGACACCACTACAAACCTGCCTTACTTTATGATAATCACATACATCACCTTTTATAATTTTGATGTCCTTTTCTGTAAATTTAAGTGAGTTTTCGTTATGTACAAAAGCCACGATTTCGAACCCTTTACTTTTTGCATATTGAAGAACTTCAGTACCCGTTCTACCATCCGCGCCAAAAATACAAATTTTCATACTTTTTATGTGTTTTCTAATAAAATCTACTTACCAATATCCACCAAAACTTTGTTTCGCAAGATAAATGGTGGCGTCGATGGAGGGTTGTATCCAGCACCCGAGGAACACGACTACGATTGTGATTAAAAGTGTTTTCATATATTTATTTCAAAATTTCGCTACCAGAAACCCCTAAGCTTCTTTCCTGTTGAGATAGGGATATAATAGTTAGACTTGCATTGTATTGCAAGAGTGCAGTGGAGCTGGAAATATTCAATAATCAAACGGGCGATTAGCAAGTTAAAGGTGGGAATAGGAAATATCACCTAACCGAAATAAGTGGCTATGGCAAAGCTTGGGCTGGGGGGGTTGTTGAGGGTTATGAAAAAAGTGACCTACGTATTTTTTGACGGTTGTACTTGAATGGTTTGTTTGGTAGATTTTTAGGGCTGAGTTTTTTACTTTTTTGGTTATGCGGTTTCAGAATATTCTCTTTGATTTGGATGGTACGCTCACGGAGTCGCATGAGGGCATTACTAAATCCATTCAGTATGCTTTGCGGAAATTTGGGATTGAGGAGGAGAATTTGCAAAATCTCATTCACTATATTGGCCCTCCTTTGCAGGAAACGTTTATGAAGCATTATAGTTTTGATGCGGAGAAAGCATATTTGGGGGAGGTTTATTTTCGTGAGTATTTTGATGAGACGGGGATTTTTGAGAATAAACTTTATTTGGGGGTTGCGGAAATGCTGGCGGAGTTGCATGGGAAAGGCCGAAAAATTGCTTTGGCGACGGCAAAACCTGAACGTCATGCAAAACGGATTTTGGCACATTTTAATATTGAACAATATTTTACCCTTATTGGCGGCGTTAATGAAGAAGCGCAGAGGCTCAATAAAAAAGCGGTGATTGCTTATGCGCTTGACACATTGAATTCGCCGATTCAGGAAACGGTGATGGTTGGTGACCATGAGCATGATATTCTAGGAGCTCACAGCAATGGAATTCCGGCGATTGCAGTAGGTTACGGTTATGGGCGCTGGAATGAATTGATGAGTGGAAATCCTGAATATTTTGTGAAGAATATCGAAGAATTGCGTATTTTGCTTGTGGGGTAAAATCTATAATTTACCAGTTTGTTAATTTCTGATATCATCATTCCATTTGCTACAATTGCTCTTGCTGAGCTTGGTGATAAAAGCCGGATTTTGGTTTTTCTTTTGGTAGGATTGGTGTTCATAATTTTTGGTGGTTTGACACTCTTTGCCAAAAAAAAGATGATGGGCGGGAACCACAATTGAAAACCCCTTTTTGACTGGATTCCTGATGATCCTGACGGCGGCGTTGTTTTTACTTTCTGTTTTGGCAGGTTACGGGTAGAGTTGGCTCATGAAAAATTATCCAATTCTTATTTCGGCGCAGCAAGTTGAGCAAAGGATTGTGGAAATCGCTGAGGCGATCAATGCTCAATTTAAAGGTACGTCACCGGTGTTTGTTTGTGTTTTAAAAGGAGCATTTTTGTTTTTCAGTGAATTGGTGAAGCGAGTAGAGTTGGATTGTGAAATTGATTTTATGACGATTTCAAGTTATGAGGGACAGCAGTCAAAGGAAATAAAATATATCGATAAAGATTTTTCGCATTTGGAAGGGCGAAATATTATTTTGGTGGATGACATTTTAGATACGGGGAAAACTTTGCATTTTTTATTTGCTTATCTCCAACAATTTAAACCAAAGGAAATTTCTTTGGTAACGCTTTTGAAACGGGAGGGGAAAAATCCATATAATATTATTCCGCTCCACTTTGGTTTTGAAATTGGTAATGAATTTGTGGTTGGATATGGCCTGGATCATGATCAAAAATTTCGTAATTTGCCTTATATTTCTAAAATGTAGTGTTTGTTCCAGCAATTTTTGTAGTATCACTTATGAAAATCGATATTTTTATTGTCGATGCACCACCTACAAAATTTTTTAAATAGAGTAGTGTCGTCACAATAAAAATCAATGTTTATTATCGCCAAATATGAAAAACTCAGATTATGTGGGGGGGGTCTGAATTACTTGCACTTGCGGATATTCAATTGAATGGGCCACGAGATTTTGATCTAAAAGTCCATGACGAACGGTTTTATGAACGGGTTTTACGAGATGGCTCGTTGGGTTTGGGAGAAAGTTACATGGATGGTTGGTGGGATTGTGAAGCTTTGGATGAAATGATTTTCCGTTTATTTCGTGCTGATGTACATCAAAAGGTGAAAATCACTTTAAAATTGATTTGGCAAGTCATTAACTGGAGAATTGGAAATCGGCAAAGAAAAGGGTGATCTTTTGAAGTTGGTGAAAAGCATTACGATTTAGGCAATGACCTTTGTGAAGGGGCGCTGGATAAACGATTGGTTTATACTTGTGGATATTGGAAAGATGCAAAAAATATTGATGAAGCGCAAGAAGTAAAATTGGATTTAATTTGCCGGAAAATTGGTTTAAAAGCTGGACAGAGAATCTTGGATCTTGGCTGTGGATGGGGAAGTTTTGCGAAATTCGCAGCGGAAAAATATGGTGCACACGTGGTGGGAGTAACAGTTTCCAAAGAACAGGTAGCTTTAGGTAATGAACTATGTAAAGGGCTTCCAGTAGAGTTACGGTTGCAGGATTATCGAGAAATTTGATCATATTGTTTCTGTGGGAATGACAGAGCATGTGGGACCCAAAAATTACCAAGAACTTATGGAAGTGGCTTCTAGATGTTTGAAGGATGATGGATTATTTTTGCTTCACACCATTGGCAACAATGTTTCAACTGAAGATTCAGACCCTTGGATTGATCAATATATTTTCCCTAATGCGGTTATTCCTTCAGCGGCACAAATTAGTAAAGCTGCGGAAAATCTTTTTGTTATGGAAGACTGGCATAATTTTGGACATTATTATGATTTAACGTGTCATGCATGGTTTAAAAAATTTGAAAAAAATTGGCCAGAACTAGAAAAAACGGGAAAGTATGATGAAAGATTTTACCGGATGTGGAAGTTTTATTTATTGGCTTCTGCGGGAACTTTTCGGGCTCGGCATAACCAATTGTGGCAGATTGTTTTTTCGAAAAAAGGCACTAGGAAATTTTATGAAACTGTTCGCTAAAATACCAATTATTATTTCCTCTTAATCTTATCTATTTTTGTGAGATAAAACAAAAAGGAACCTCACGTAATGAGGTTCCTTTTTTTATTTTTCAACTTATTTTTTTAACTCTTCTTCTATCGCTTTTACGAAATCTCCATAGCTGAGGGCTCCTTTGAATTTCAGATTATTGATGTAGAAGGTTGGTGTTGAATTTACTCCTGAAGCTATACCATCAGCTCGGTCGGCATTGATTCTTGCGTCGTATTTGGTACTTGCAATGTCGGATTTAAATTGGTCGGCATTGAGGCCAAGATCCTTCGCGTAGCTGATGAACGTATCATCTGGTTTTGGAAGATCTTGCCATTGTTGTTGTGTTTCGTAAAGTTTGTCGTGCATTTCCCAGAATTTTCCTTGGTCTGCAGCGGCTTCCGCGGCTCTTGCGGCTATCATTGCGTTTGCATGTTGAGAAAGAGGGAAGTTTCTGTATACAAAATTCACGCTATTATTGTAATCTTTGAGGACGGCTTTTAAAGAAAGGTGAGCCAAATAACATGCTGGACATTGATAATCTCCAAATTCTACCATGGTCACTTTTAATGGCGCAGTGTTTGTTTGATGGCTGTTTTGTCTTACTAAAACTGCCGGATCTACTGGCTGGCTTTCCACTAAAGGCGCCGCATTGTTTGCAAAAACAATGATTCCTGCTAATGCAGCAATGCCGACTAATGTTGATATGAGTAATACTTTTGCTTCGCTTTTCATGAACGTAAAATTATGAATTAGACTTTTGTGATTTAAGAGAAATGACCATAGAAATGGTAATTACCGTAAAGGCGGTGAATGCCATCAATGGAATCGTGATAAAATCGTAATATTGAATGTAACGGCTGGCGCATGAGATTCCTTCAACGCATGGTGCGAGATTTTCTGGAATGATTCCGAATTGCAAAAGGTAATGATACGCGGCGATAAGTAAGCCTAGAATACTCATTGGGAGAACAAAATAAGGCAGATTGCGATCTTTTTTTATGATTCCTACGGCAATAATGATGACGAGAGGATACATTAAAATACGTTGATACCAGCAGAGAATGCAAGGTATGATGTGCAATACTTCGCTGTAAAAAAGACTTCCCAGTGTTGCGATGAGCGCTTGGAACCAGGCGATGTATTCAATATTTGTTCTTATTTGTGTTGGGAGTTTGGCCATAGTTGATTTTTTAAATTCGCCCAGGAATTATAGCTTTTTTGAAAAGAATTGCAATTTTGGGGGTGGACTTTTTTTATTGAGAATAATGTGCGGCTTTGGTAGAATTTATTCATGAAAAATAATCTTAAATTTAAACTAGAAAATCTTAAGAAAGCTATTGAAAGTCTGAATGAAGCAGTCAATATGTATTCTTCTGACAAAAAAAATAGAGTTGTTGAAGCTGGATTAATTCAAAACTTTGAGATTAGCGTTGAACTTTCCTGGAAGGTGATGAAAAAATATTTAGAAGATTCAGGTTTAGAAGCAAATACGCCGAGAGATGCGATTAAATTGGCATTTTCCTCCCACTTGATTCAGGATGGAGAAAACTGGCTTAATGCTTTGCAAGATCGAAATGCCAGTTCTCACATTTATGAAGAAAATATGGTGAGAGCTTTGGCAGATAAAATTTTAAATTTGTATTTTCCACTTATTAAAAATTTTTCTGATGACATTACAAACAAAGCCTAATTTTGGACTCAAAAAAGAATTTGTTGATCAGATCATTCAGATTTTAAGGGAAGTTAAGGGATTGGAAAAGGCGGTGATATTTGGATCTAGAGCCAATAATTCTTATAAAGTTGGCTCGGATATTGATATTTGTGTTTTTGGAAAACAAATTGACGAAAGCGAATTCAATACTTTGAAATTCAAACTGAATGAAGAAAATGTGATGCCCTATTTTTTCGATGTGATTCGTTTTGATGACATTACTACCCAACATTTGAAAGATGAAATATTGGCTAATGGAAAGGATTTGATTAAACTTTGATAGTCAATCATTGATTTTTTGGGATAAGCATATTACTATGGCGTGGCTAACGAAGCAGGTCAGTTCTTTTACATCATTGTGTTTCCGTCTAGAAGGCTTTTGTGGAGAGGTACCCAAGAGGCTGAAGGGGCGGGTTTGCTAAACCTGTAGGGGGGCGCAAGCCCCCGCGAGGGTTCGAATCCCTCCCTCTCCGCCATTTTAAAAAGACGGAAGACCTTATTTGTTCGTTAGCACAACAATTTATTTGAGGCGGTATAGCCAAGTGGCTAAGGCAGCGGTTTGCAAAACCGCCATTTCCCCGGTTCGAGTCCGGGTGCCGCCTCCAAGCTCATTTTCATATTTCAGTTTTGGGTTTCGCTTCAATTTGCTTTGAGGCTGTTTTTTACTTTACAGAAGTGCGCGGCAAAGCACCCCGAGAAAAATCCCAGGGTGAAGCTATGGTATGGGGGGCGAAAGCACAGCAGACGCGCTCGCATCAGCATGTAGAGGGGGGGGTCCTCCACTCCAAGATATTGGCGCGTTGCGAAAATCCGGTGCTGCTTTGAACTCAAAAGCCAACCCCGCAACTTACGCCGCGTCAAAAGTTCCTTTCAAACGGGCTGGCATTGTTTGGAGATCTCCCTCCGAAGTTGGCTCGGTTGTTTTTTTAAAGTTCGAATTTTGGCATGGAATTAACAATTATTAACTATAAAAGCCAATTACCTCTTCGAAACTTTTTTGCATTTGCTTTAATTTTTCTACAGACACTTCCCCGATTTCCCCTAGGATCAGGCTTTTGTTGATGGTGGCTAATTTGTCGAATCTGAAGATTGAGTCTACTTTCAGGCCGGTTTGGGCGAAATCTTGGTCGTTGAGGCGGTAGAGGAATTGGCCTGGTTGATTTCCTGATTCTGTGCGACTTGAGCCGATGAAGGCTAGAATGAGATCAGAGAGGCTTTGTTTTGTTGACATAATTACGGCTGGGCGCAGTTTTGCTGAGGTTAAATCAGTAAACGGGAATGGGATGAGCACGACTTTTCCGAATTCAAACATAGCGTTTTTTGAGATCATGGAGTGAATATAAATCTGGCTCGTTTTCTAGGAAGTCAAAACTTGGAGATTTCGCGTTTATTTCTGAAACTGGTAAATCTTCTTCTGGTTCTGGTGCAGGTACGACTAAAACTTCGCTTTTTCCTCTTCTGCCAATGGAAATAATTGCTTTTTGATATCTTACTTTATTTACAATTTCATTGAGATGTTTTCGGGCTTCTGAAGTGTCATAATGTTTCATATTTAACATTTTTAACATTTTGTACAATATGTCCATATTAGGCCTTTTGGTAAATAAATTCAACTGCTTTTTAAGGATCATACTCTTTCAAAATGAAGGAAATTTAAAATTTTTCTGAAATTTAGATTAAAAATAAACGCTTTTTTATGTGTTTCAGAGAGAGGCGATTAGAAAAAGTTGACACTTGTTCATATGAATGGTTTAATTCAAGTCTCACTTTAATTTTTAAATTTAGATGATATGAAACATCGACCTCTTTCTGAACTAGCAGCGCGAGGCGCTGTTCTTGAAGCAGGATTAACGACAGTAGCGCATGCTAGTGCTCCTGCTTTAAATCCGCTTCTTTCAATGGTGAAAAGACATCGTGGAAGAGTGGCGGCGGCGATGGTGGGAATTGGCTTAATCTTGCCTGCTTGCGTGACTTCTGGAAATCCGGTTGATTTGCCTGATTCTGGCGCTGAAAATGATGGTGGTTTGGATGGAGATGTTCAATTAGATGGCTATTTTGATGCTAACGCAGATGCAGCGAAAGATGGAGATGCGGCTGATGCAAAAGTGATTCCAAAAGATGCCCCGAGTGATGGAAAATTTACGGATGCCAAGGGCGATGCACCTGTGAAGGATGGTGCTATGGCGGATGTGAATGAAGCGGGAAGTGATTCGATGGAAATTGATTGCATTAAAGAATTGACTATTTGGACTGATGGGAATCAAAATTCTTTTGTGCAAGGCACATCAATCGGCCTGTATATTGACTTGCCTGGCTTGAGTGGGCCGAGTGCGGTAACGGCTTTAATGAAAGACAAATCGGGAATGGGCTCGACGAAAGTTATTAAGGAATTTTATGATAAGAAGGCTCTTGCACCTGCAACTTACATGATAAATTGGAATGGAACGGATGTTGGAGGTGTGACCGTGTTGCCAGGAAATTACACTTATTCTGTTATTGCAACGAACAGTATTTGTACTGTTGCTGATGAACGTACGGTTACTGTTTTGCCAAAATAATTTACATCCTTTCAAAAACCGGAATTCCGAGAATGGTTAAACCATTTCTCAAAACAGTTCCTGTGGCTTCTACTAGCTGCAGGCGGGTTTTGAGTAGTTCTTCATTTTGGGTAGTCAAAACTGGCACCGCTTGGTAAAAAGAATTGAAGGTTTGCGCCAAAGCGTAGAGATAATTTGAGAGAAGATTTGGTTTATAGGCTTTTGTTGCATCTTCAATAATTTCAGGGAGACGAACTAGGGCACGCAGAAGTGCTTGTTCTTCAGCTTTTTCGAAAGGTTTGAGGTTTGCTTCTTCGTCAGCTTTGCGGTCTTCTGCGATGGAGAAAAGATCAGTTTGATCAGAGACTTTTTCCTTTTTTGGTTTTGGCGTTTCAGCTGATTTCCTCAGAATGCTGCTGGTGCGAGCATAGGAGTATTGTAGGTAAGGAGCAGAATTTCCGTCAAAAGTGAGGAGTTTGTCCCAGGCGAAAAGCATGTCTGTATCTGGGTTTTGGCAGACGAAAGCGTACTTTATGGCTCCTAGAGCTACGCCGTAGCCCAGTCGTTTCAGTTCTGTGGCTGGTAATTCGTTTTCTTTGTTCTTTTCGGCAAGAAGTTTTTTGGCTCTTTCGAAGCCTTCTTCAATCAAGTCGTTCACTAAAACCATCGTTCCGTTGCGGGTGCTCATATTGCCATCGGCGACCTTCATGAGGCCGAAAGGCACGTGCTTGAGTTCTGCGTTGGTGAGATGCAATTTTTTTGCGGTGGCGAAAAGTTGGCGAAAATGTAACGTTTGCGCTGCTTGAACCACATAAATATATTTGCTTGTATTGGTGTCTTGAATGCGATGATGAAGCGCTGCGAGGTCTCGAGTTAAGTAGAGTGTTGTGCCGTCTGATTTTTGTACAACGCAGGTTGCTAGGCCTTCTTCCTCAAAGTTTGCAACTATGGCGCCTTTTTCTCCGACTGTGAAAATCCCCTGCTTCATTCCCTCTTCTACTAGCGTTTTTCCGGCTTCCACGTAATCACTTTCGGGATAATATTTATCAAATTTTACACCTAATTTTGTATACTCCTTTTTTAGGTCTTCTAAAGAAATTTCGTTAATCCATTGCCACATTTTGTAATTTTCCGGGTCATGCTCTTCAATTTTTTTGTATTCAGTGCGGGCAATGTCTTCTAAACTTGGATCTTTTTCTGCTTCTTCGCCAAATTTCACATAGAGTTTTAGCAGCTCTGGAATTGGATTTTTGTTGATTTCTTCTTGATTACCCCATGTGCGAATGGCGTAAATAATTTTGCCGAATTGGGTACCCACATTTCCTGGGAAATTTGCAGAAACCACTTCGTAGCCAGCGGCTTTATGAAGATTCACCAAACTTTGGCCGAGGAGAGTAGTAATAAGATGATGAACCCCTAGCGGTTTTGCGATGTTTGGGGAGGAATATTCAATCATCACTTTTTCACCTTTTCCAACATTTATATGCCCGAAATAAGCTTTTTGGGCGAGGATTTTTTTTAGCTCTTTTTCAAAATACGAAGCGGAAAGAGTGATATTAAGAAAACCTGGAGCAGCTACTTCGACTTTTTGAATGTCTTCCACTTGCGTGATTTTTTCTTTCAATTTTTCAGCGACTTCTATTGGATTTTGGCTAAGTGCCTTACCTAGCTTCATGGCAATGTTGCAGGCGTAATCGCCGTGCTTGGGGTCTTTAGTTGGCCCGATTTCAACTTTAGAAAGCCATTCTTCTGCGCCATCTTGTAACCCTAAAGCGCGAAGTGCATCTTGAATAATGAGTACCAAACGGTCTTTCATTGAAGGATCTGCAACAAATTGGTTGTTGGTCTGGAAAATTTCTGATGAAGTTTCTATTGCTGATTCTTCGAGTTGTGTTTCTTCTTGAATTTTTTGTTCTTGAGCTTGGGCTTTTACAAACTCCATTTCACGTTCTTCTTCCTCAGCTTTTTGCAGATACAAATTTTCTTTTTCGGAAATATAATTCAGGTCAAAAGTTGGTTGGTCGATGTTTAAATCGTACATTTCTGTGAGCATTCCGCCACAATATTTGGTGATTACTTTTTCAATTTCTTGGGGAAGAGCTTCAAAGGTTTCAATTTCAAGTTGATGTAAATCAGCTAACCAAAGTACAAAATGATGTGTGTCTTTTGTGCAGGTAATATCTTGGATTTTTTTACCTCGTTTGGGTTGAATAAAATCGATGGTGTAGTCTTTTTCTGCGTCGTCTAGGTCAAAACCGTAGATAGGAGTGAGGTATCTTAAGGAAAGATATTGAAGCAAATCATGGAGATTGTTTTCAGGAGTGATTTCCTTGTTGGTTGATAATTTTTTAATTTTGCTGCTGAGAAGGTAGCTTTCTAAAAGAGTTGAGCCTTCTTTGGTAGTTTCAGTAATAATTTGTTGGAATTTTTCTTTAAAAATGACTTTTTTGCTTTCAGACATTAATTTTGCTGAAGCTCCACGCAGTAATTGCGTAGTCACTGAAGCACGGCGCTGGTTATTCATATTTTTAATAACCAGAACTTTAAAATTCAGGCCGGGAAATTTATCAATAACATTTTTACTGAGATGAACTTTCATACTGGAGTTTAATTGCTGTGGGGATTATAAGCAAAATGTCCGCATTTTTAAAACGATTTTTTGAAGTATCTCTGAGAACTATCATTTAAAACAATCCTCAATCTTGTCAACCCCTTTCCTTAGGAATTCAGAGTGGCGGTCTTTAACAAAAAGTCAATTTGTGTTATTATTATCAGATAACAAAAATAACTTCATCAAAATTATGGAAAAACAAAAACGAATTTTATTGATTGCTTCTGGGCTTGCAATACTAAGTGTTGCACAAATGGGCATGACAGGAATTGCTTTTGCAGAAGAAATTATTCCTGAAAGTAATACTATTGCTCTTGCAGATGTAGTAGCTCCTTCTGATGTGGAAAATGCAAAAACTACTCCTGGTGATGGAAAAATTACTTTGAGTTGGGATGCTTCTACTGACAATGTTGGTGTGAAGGGTTATAAAATATATTATGGGAAAAATTCTGTGACAGTTGATGGCGGAAGCTATACTAATGGTCCAGTTGATATTGGAAATAAAATTAGTTATGAACTTTCTGGCCTTACGAATGGCGCAAAATATTTCTTTGCAGTTACAGCATACGATGTTGCTGGCAATGAAAGTGAAAGTTACAGCGTAGAAATTGGGGGAACTCCGGCAGCAAGTGGGTCAGTGGTGAATACTGCTGATACTTTAGCTCCAAAAGTTGTGAAAGTTACTTCAAATAACATCAATACTGTTGCTGTAGTTTTCTCTGAGGCTGTAAAACTTCCCAGCGCTCTTCCACAAACTGCTTTTGCTATTAAGACTGATTTAACTGGTATTGCTCTGGAAGTTAAGACTGCAAAAGTTGATCCTCAAGATGTTTCTGGAAAAACTGTTTTTTTGACAACAGGGAATCAAAAAGAAAAAACAAATTATATTTTGACAGCTGGTATTCAAATTCAAGATTTAGCAAACAATCCAATTGTAAGTGGAACAAGTGACACTGCTGCGTTTGCTGGAACTGCAACTGTTTTAAAACCGGCGGCAGAAACAAACACTCCAGTTACTCCAGCAGCTACCGACACATCGGCTCCCGCCTTTGTTTCTGTTACTGCGAAAGACAATACTACTGTAGAAATTAGTTTTTCAGAAAAAGTGGTTTTGAAACAAGATCCTCGTGAAAATTTCATTATTACTGAAGAAAAAAATACTACAGGTGTTGTGAATATTCAAAAAGTAACGGTTGGCGCGACTGGTATGATTGTTACGCTTACTACCGATGCTTTGAAAGACATGAATTACAACCTCATTGGGGTTGACGTAGCTGATGCTGCTGGCAACAAAATGAGCATTGAAAATAACGCAACAACCTTCAAAGGCGTTGCTCCTACTGTTGTAACTCCGCCGACACCAACTGAAACTCAAAATCAACTTATGCAAGAAGCTGCGAAGGATTTTACCTCTTCATTAGTTGATAAAATTGCAAAACTTACTTGGAGCAAAATTGAAAATGCCCAAGCTTTTGCTAACTTTGTAATATATTTGAGCACTGATAAAGGCCAAACTTATGGTAAAGGAAAGATTTTGGATCCGAATACATTTTCTGAAGAATTTGCGAATTTGACGCCTGGAATGACGTACTTTTTCAAGCTCACCACTCGTGATGCAGCTGGAAAAGAAAGCCAAGGTCTGATTACTTCAATGGTTCTGCCTGGAACAGGTCCAGAAATTGCCCTGTTGCTTATTGGTTCATTAGGAGCCGGTGGAATTTTGAAACGGAAGAAGAAAACTAAAAAATAATCATTTCTGGAAGTAAGAACAAGATAGATAAAGAATCACCCATGCCGGGTGGTTTTTTATTTTGGGGAGCGGGAGCGGGAGCGGGAGCGGGAGCGGGAGCGGGAGCGGGAGCGGGAGCGGGAGCGGGAGCGGGAGCGGGAGCGGGAGCGGGAGCGGGAGCGGGAGCGGGA
>Ga0105046_10005870_pt1 | contig 19403 bp, 15 predicted proteins | sample MAT03_FD_78385 | JGI IMG/M metagenome (GOLD analysis project Ga0105046, IMG submission 78385) | Freshwater microbial communities from Lake Fryxell liftoff mats and glacier meltwater in Antarctica - MAT-03 (megahit assembly) | ecosystem: Environmental > Aquatic > Freshwater > Ice > Liftoff... | reverse complement strand
GTTTGAAGCATATCGCCATGATTTTGAATGCCGATTTTCACTCCATATTGAGCACCATAATCTGCACATTCTTTATAGCACCCAACCATCCATGAAGCAACTTCGTCCCATTTATTTTCATAGCCTTTGGGTATTTCACCTGCGAATAAACGTACAACCGGTGCACCTAACTTTGAAGCTGCTACAATCCACTCTTTGGCGAGCTTCACACCCTCAGCTCTGACATTGGGATCGGGAGAAGCAAAATCATTGCGGATTCCTGTGCCACTGATAGCTATTCCCAATTCTGCTGCCCTGGCCTTAAATTCAGCAATGTATTCATCGGATGGAGCTTTAGGATATGATGGGAAAAAATACGCTGTCGGGTCCAGAGCCTTTATTTTGTTAACGGCACACCAGTCCAACAAGTTGAATAAAGTATATACCTGCTGATTGTCACGGGCATTCCGTGCCATAAGCAAATCGCTAAATGAATAAGCGTTTACCGATAAACAAACCGGGACATTTTTATCAGATTTGAAATTTTGTGCATGTACGCTTGAAATAAATAAAACCAGTAGTATACATTGAACCCAATATATAGCTTTTGGAGGCATATATTTTACAATATCTTTTTTCATAATTCATTTGTTTGTAATTGAAAATCAATTCTCCTATAAAAGAAAATATTTTAAACAATTAAATCGATACAGTCTTACGATTCCTATTCTATCTTTTTATAAACCAGTTCAATTCCTTTACCAGTTTTTAAATTGCGTGAATATTTTTTGTCAGTGGCATTGTTCCAATGCTCAGAAGTACCCAGACTGACGAGCCTGGTACCATCGCGCTCGGGATCGTAAACAGTGCCTGATGGAGGATTATCTGCCAACGCACTTTCGTTCACGGAATAATCGCTATACATCATATCGGGAGCATCGGGCCATTCGGCAATTACAAAATCTAGAACTACGGCATCGATAGCAACGCCGTCCTGAGAAGCAAATAAGCTGCCTGGCCAGTTATTATTGAAAGGTCCGAGTGACCATTTAAAAGCAGGGATTTTATCAACGAATTTGTTGCTATAAATTCCATCGATTAAAAATAACATGGTTTTTTCGCCCAGATCCTTATGACCCATGTAATCAGCATAAACTGTATAGGTAAATTTTCCTTCCCTGTTCTGGCTAAAACCGCTGGAGTGTGCATTCTTTCGCCAATCGTCTTCGATGCTGGTGCAACCAAAAAAGTTTTTGGCACAAAGCGTAACACCCTGACTTACGTGTCCTTTCATTAAAGCAAGATTGATGATATAATCGGCATCAACCACACATTTGGCTAATCCGGTAGCAACTTTACCGTTATCGACAGAATAGGGAATGGCATTTTTAACAAATTCAGCTTTTTCGCGTCCATTATCTCCGTTATGGTCTACATAATGAACATTGGGGTAAACAGCATGGCATTTATTATAAACATTATCGGTAATAAACCGGCTGGGGTCGGTAACTGTAATATTTTCCTGTGGAACTCCGGCATTGTTTACCAGGCTTTTAAGCAGCGTAAGAATGAGTTGAGGGCTTGCATTGATCTCATTGTTACTTTCCTGCGAGTAGGTATTATTCAGATTGACTTTAATTGCTATTTTCTGACCAGACTGGTAACCCGTATCGACATTCTTTTTAGTTTTATTGAAGAAATGGAACAAAGCGTTCCAGGCTTTTTTGTCGTTATTTACATTGGTAAGAGTAAATAAAGTTTGCGACAGAAGTTTATCAGTTTCGGCCTCATTGTTGAAACGGTCTTCCCACCAGAAACCAGTTTTTTCGTCCCAGGTAGCGATTTTTGGATTATGCCCCCAGGCTACCCTTCCCGGAAACATTCCGCGAGCTACACCAAGCGGCATGTTTGCCTTGTACCAGATTTTTAATCCATCACGTGAGGTTTTGGCCTCAGCATTTGAACTTGACATCATAAAAAAAGCTGATCCCATTCCAGCCACCAGAAATAACATAGCTGCCATATAGCGGGTTTGCAACCATTTCTGTTTTGCTTTTTTGAAAGCGAAGGCAGTTGTGGCAATGGTCATAAGCCAGATTACAAAACCTGACATTAGCGGAGCTGCTGCACGCATGCAAGGGTATGTTGCCCTTTGAGGTTTTGGTATTACGCGGAAAAGAAACCACACCGTTGATGTAATTCCCAATACGATAATTGAAATCCTTGTAGAAAAAGGATCTTTCAATAATTTAACCAATGATAAAATCTTTGTCTTCATATTCTTATGATTACTATTTTACAAGTTTGAACTTCAGGTAATCGTAATTCATATTACCGTTCGTAATGGTTCTCAATTTCAGCAAATGTACACCTTTATTTAGCTTCACTTTGGCAAGTTTATCAATCCTGGTCCAATGCGCTATGCTGGAAAAACCTTTGTTTCCAGGCAATGACAAAATAAATAAAAAGGTACTGACTTATAAAAACTTTTGTTTCGGTTTTTCATACATTAAAATTAATAATATTGGCTTATTACTTCAAATTTCTCAGATAAATAATCAACAGAATTTCCCTATGCTGGAATAATATAATCGCCTGACAAGGATATGTCTGAAAAATTGATAGATTCACTAATATTGCTTTCTTTTACATTATCAACTTTTACAGTTTTTCAAAAACTCTGGTCAATAGCAATGAACCTAATTAGAAAGTGCAAATATTTTATATTGTTATTTTTAACATTCACAAGCTGTTATAAAGATAAAATTCATTTGGTTAAAGAGGTTGTGATAACTTTTGACGATGCTCCATATCCCGAAAATACAAGCGAAGTACTGGATATATTAAATGAGCATCAAGTAAAAGCTACATTTTTTTGCATAGGGCAATCGCTAAGAATGTATCCTGAGTTAACAAATCGTATTGCTACAGAACAATTTTTGGCCAATCACACATACACCCATATTAGTGTTGAAGATTCCGATTTAACACAGATCTTTAAAAATGAGATTCTGCAAACACAAAATCTGATTGATAGCTTGCAACCTTCTAATAAGCATTATTTCAGCCCACCTTTCGGTAACTTATCGTTAAAACAAAAACAAACCCTTCTGAACAATGGATTCGATGTAGTTATGTGGGATCTGAGTGCTGAAGAATGGGATGGAAATGTTAGTACGCAGAATGTAATTGATTATTTTCACAAACATTTGAATTCCGGTGCCTCAATTCCGATCATTCTATTCCATTTAAATAAATCCACGGTCGAATCACTGGAAATTTTGCTGACCGAGTTTGAGGAAAAAAATATAAAGGTTATTACACTCGATGATTATAAATGCAGATAATATTCCTGTTAGAAATATGGCTAAAATAATCATATATGTTTATACCTTAATGTTTTGTTATCATGTGAAAGGACAAGTTTTAAAAAATGAATTTGCTTTCAATTTTGGTCCCACGATTACTTCATTTTATGGGAATCCGGATCTTAAAGATTTTAAACCGAGGATGACATATTCTGTGGGAGTAACCTATGGTTATTATTGTTCTGAAAACTTTTTAATTCAATCGGGTATTTTTTTTGAACGAAAGGGCGCAAAAGTTGGTGTTGATTATTTTGATAATAATGGTAATTATTACCAGACCTCCGATATTACATTTAATAGGGAATACCTAGTAGTGCCTGTTACTTGTTCGCTAGTAACACATACAAGAATCAAATTCTATTTTGGAGGAGGATTGTTTTTAGGTTATTTATTAAGCGCAAACGATATAAACACGAAAGTGTTCCCTAAAGAAACATTTGCAGCAGAAACTCCGAGATTTGATTTTGGAATAAGCTTTGGATTCGGTTTTTTAATACCTCTTAATAATAGATTTAATCTGGATTTCGGAATTAAAGACAACCTCAGCGTTTATAATACGCTTAAAAACGAATTGGCAACCCGGAATAATTCCATCGGTTTACAAATGGGATTAAAATATAAATTCTGAAAAATAGCATAACAAATCATGCTTTTCACCTGCCTTAAGATAATTTTTCTTTTGTGATTTATTGCCCCAAAACAAAAATCCTTTCCAAATAACTAGTGTTTGAAAGGGTTTTGTTGTCCAACAAGAAAAGATGATATATTGATGGATGAGACTTAGAGTGAAATTGCATTAATTTGGCAAAACATTTGTTACATTATTTTGTTTTATTAACAAAATGTATATTTTTGTAAACAAATAATTTGCTATGAACTCCAACCTGCCAATCGGCCATAATATCTCTAATTTTCGAACTAAACAAGGATATTCACAGGAAGAGCTTGCCCAATATTTAGGTGTTACCCGTGAGTTCGTCTCCATGGTAGAGACCGGTAAAAGAGAACTTTCCGTAACAAACTTAAATAAATTGGCTGACCTTTTTGGAATTGATATGGAAACTTTATTGGAAGAAAATGCAGATGTAAACAAAGTTCATCTGGCGTTTGCTTTCCGAAGTAATCATACATCCAACGACCTGGAGAGTATTGCTGCATTTAAACGTGTAGTTCTGGAATATCTTAAGATGAATCAAATTCGCCATGGTAGTTAAAGTAAAAAAGGAAGCATCGGAATTACGGAACAAGCTTGGAATTGGAAATACTGAATCCATACACCTTAGGAGTCTTTTGCTTAAGCTGGATATTATTGCAATTTTTAAGGAATTATCCGAGGGATTCTCAGGAATGTCTCTCAAAACTGGTGATAAAATGTTTATGCTAATCAATTCCGGACATTCCTTAGGAAGGCAGCACTTTACTATTTGTCACGAGCTATATCATTTATTTTTCGATACCGACTTTAAACCTCATTTATGTAAGTCAGGCTTCTTTAACAAAAAGGATCTTAATGAATATTGGGCAGATATTTTCGCCTCTTATTTTCTAATGCCCGATGACGGTATTATAAGTTTAATCCCTGATTCAGAACTTGGAAAAGATCTGCTCAAAACTGAAACTATCCTTAAAATTGAACAATATTTTTCCTGCTCACGTTCGGCACTGCTTTATAGGTTAAAAGATTTAGGACTTATTACTCAAACTTTTTACGATTTTCACTCAAGAAACGTCAAAATTACAGCCAAACAATATGGTTATGCACTTGCATTATACGAGAAAGGCAATGTTGGATTAGTAATAGGCGATTTTGGCACTATAGCCAAACAACTATTTGATAGAGAAAAAATATCAGAAAGCCATTATGTGTCGCTGATGCAAACTATTGGGATAGATGTATTCAACACCACAAACGATGCTGATAACTATTGATCCCAATAAGAAAGTCCTTCTTGATGCTGATGTAATTATTCATTTCTTTAAAGGAGATAAATTATCAATTCTTCACACGATTTTCCCTAATAATCAGTTGTATATCCTTGATTTTGTTTTTAATGAAGTGCTTAAAGGTACGCTGAGAATTCAAGTTGAAAATCTTCTTCGTTTTAAATACTTATTTGAACTTGAATTTGAAAAAGATCCTAAGGTGAGGGCAGAATATGCGAGATTAAAAAAAATATTTGGTTCGGGAGAAAGTGCATGCATGGCATATTGTCGGTATAATATTGATGTTTTAGCAAGTAGTAATCTCAACGACATAAAAAAGTATTGTACCGAAAATAGCATTCAATATATCACAACTATGGATTTTATCTACCAGGCTTATATTACAAATGTTTTAACTGAGTCTGACTGCGATTATTTTATTTTTAATGTGAAATCAAAAGGAAGTAAGTTGCCTTTTAATAAAATCAAGGATTATATTTCAGCTTTGAAGCCCGGAATATAGTTTATATTAGATTTATACTTGTCATTGTTGCACAGGTTAATAAAAAATAGAAAGAAGATTCAAAGAAAGAAATTTTTCTGATACTTCCAAAACCTCATCTTCTGGATATCTGATCTATTTCGAAGTTTATTACAAAGATGATTTCCGACCAAAAGTATGAATATTAGAATAAAAAAAAGGTAGCCAGAATTGACTACCTTTTAATTTTGGTTCAAAATTCGTTCAAAACGTTTCGAGACCCCTGTAAATCAGTACTATTTGTTGTCCAACCAGGATTCGAACCTAGACAGACAGCTCCAAAAGCTGTAGTGCTACCATTACACCATTGGACAATGCTATAATTGCGGTGCAAAAATATAAATCTTTTTTAAACCGGCAATTATCTCATCACTTTTTATTCCATTTTTACCAATCCTTCGCTTTTCATAGTCCAGGTATTATTTATGTATTCACCAGTCCACTTATTATTGGCCGATGCCATGCGTTCGATCAATGGTTCAAAGTCCCTGTTTATATAAACTTTCTGGTTAATAGGAAGCCTTACTATAACTTTTAAACGTTGGTCGTTCCATTTTGAGTTCTCAGGAAAACGAAAAACAGGATCCAGCCAGAGTACAGAATCGTTTTGCTCGTAATTATATTCAATCTCCCGCAAGAAATTATCTGCCTGGGCAGAATTCCTACCGGCAGATGTTTTTACCAGTTCTACAAGAATCTGTTCCGACTCACTTTTACGTACATCGAGATCGATTGCCCCATAATAGTATTTTTTTCCGTTCAGCATAAGGTTTCCATAATTGTCGTGGTCGTTATGATCGTAAAGCTTGTCGCGGTCAATTCCAAAACGATCGCGTAACTGAAGATTCAGAGTCTTATTGCCAAAATCGTTGATTGGACGTACTTCCGAAGTATTGGAACCAAGTAATTCCAACCCATTATCTGTCATAATCCAGGTTTTATTTACCATTTGCTGGTGCCAATATTCGTTTACATTTTCGATATCCCTGAGCAAATGCCTTGTATTTTCATCAAAATATATTTTTGTTCCAACCGGCAAACGGATAATTACTTTGGTATAATAAAACTTCCAGCGTTTATCATTGGAGACCCGAAAAAAGGGATCGAGCGTAATTAAAGAATCATTTTGGGTGTAGTTTACTTTTATTGCTTTGGCAAACTCAAGAGCTTCGGCACGGTCTTCGCCTCTTGCTTCTCTTATAATTTCCAGTTCGGGTGTTGCCGAAGTTGTTTTCTCAACATCAATATGCACTATTCCGGCAAATTCATTGGGTTTATTATCCTTTACAGGAACAAAAAGCCTTGAATGGTTAAAAAACTCCAGAAACTCATCTTCTTTTTCGTTTGTACGGGGAGAACTAATGTACAAAATGCCTTTAGGAACTGTATTCAAAGGTATAATTTCCTGAATCTGATTGTTCGACCTGAAATTTTCAACTTCTTTTAAAGCTAAAACTGCAAAAGAAAAAATAGCAAAAATCCAGATCACCGAAAGTGTAATTACAATCCACTTTTGCCTTGCTTCAAACTGGATGATTAATTTTAATCCTAGGTATATAAGACCAACTATTGGCAATGCCAGAATGATAAAAGCTAAAAACAAGAGAGTATCTGCATTCAAGGGACTGATGATATTATACAGAAAATCCTGTGCTGAACTGAAATATTCGTTCATATCGCCTTGAATGGCAAAGTTCTTAAAATATAGGGCCCCAATGATGGCTACTGAAAGCATTATTCCAAGCAGGATAAAAAACGCCCCGAAAATATATCTCAATACATTGAAAACACCTCTGATAAAAACACCTAAAAATGCAATGAGCTCCTGCACGAAACCCGACAAGCGGTTCGCGACAGAATCAGGTTTACTCATATTTGTTTTAATGTTATTGAATTCCTCCCTCACCGATTTTTCAATATTGGAAACATTAATATCCTTACCTCTCATTTCAAGCTTTTGGGCTGATGTTCGGGCAGCAGGGATAACAATCCACAGAATGATATAAATAACTAAAGAAGCGCCCCCGGCAAATAGCAAAGCAATAAAAAGAATACGGAAAACCATCGGGTCGATATCAAAATAAGCTCCTAACCCACTACAAACCCCACCAATGGTTGAGTTCTCCACATCACGGTAAAGTCTTCTTGAAGTACGTTTACCGGTATAAGTTGCTTCGCCTGCAGTTTCAGTTTCATAGGCTGAACTATCGGAGGCTGCAATATCTTCGGGTGATCCCAGTATGGCTAAGATTTCATTTATATCTTCAACAGTGACCGATTGTTTGTTATCTGTAATTTTAGGTTGAAGAAGTTCTGCAATCCTGGCTTCAATATCGGTCACAATTTCCCTGCCTTCGGTGGTGGTACCGAAATAGTGGCTGAGCGAATCGAGATATGCTTGTAATTTTTCATATGCATCTTCGTCGATATGAAAAACTATTCCATTAATATTAATTATTACTGTTTTTTTCATGGCTTTGGATTATTTTGATAAGAAGTGCGAATGGAAGTTACTGATTCAATAAGTTCGTTCCAGGCTTCATTTAATTCACTCAAAAACTGTTTCCCGGTTTCGGTAATCGAATAATATTTTCTGGGTGGACCCTGAGTCGATTCTTCCCAGCGGTAACTTAACAAGCCGGCATTTTTCTGCCGGGTTAACAAAGGGTATAATGTGCCTTCTACCACTATCATCTGCGAAACTTTTAACTGCTTGATAAGATCGGTAGCATAGGCATCATCCTGATTAAGAATAAGCAAAATGCAATATTCCAAAACCCCTTTCCTCATTTGTGCTTTAGCATTGTCTGAGTTCATATGATTGAGTTTTGATGTTATTTTTTAATGGGAAGAATAATCCATAATAGCAGGTAGAACAGAAGGCCTGCACCAAATCCAAAAAATAAAATGACAAAAAGGATCCGTAGTATTACCGGATCGATACCCCAATATTCACCAAAGCCGGTGCAAACTCCACCTAAAACTTTGCCTTGATTGATGCGGTAAATATTTTTGATTTTTTTCTCACCCATATCGTTATAATGAGCGGATGTATCGTAGCTAAGCTTAAAGCCAAGCTGAGGAAGTACTGCCTGAACATCGGCCAGTGTGACTACCTGCTTGCCCGGCGATAGCAACAAATTAAATTTTTCGGCTATTAAAACCTCTGTGGCATGATCGCCCTGTTTGCCCTGACGAAATAAGCTTTCGCGCATTGTAGCAAATGCATCCTCTTCCATATGGAAAAGCAAACCGCTAATATGTACTGTGATAACCTTTTTCATGATTTATAAATATTATGTTATACTTACTAAAATACTATGCAAAGATATCGTTTTTTATTTATACTATGCAATACATAGTAGTAAATATTTTTAGGTATTTTTTATTTTAGATTCATAGTGTACTTTAATAGTAATTGAAAATATATTAAATTTATCGGTCAGGAAATGATATCTCTGCGAAAACTTACCCTCAACATTCATTCATTATGATTAGAAAATTAACTGTTCTTACCGCAATATTTTTAATTGCAGCCATGCATTTAATTGCCCAGGAAGGAACCATAATACGCATTGGCACTAAGTCGAACGACCTTGTGTATAAGGTAGGAAAAGATATGCGTTTATACCAGTCGTATCTGGGGACTAAGCTGGTGAATGAACAAAGTATAAAAGCTATTCCGGTTCAGGAGCATTTGGCTTATGCAACATTTGGCACTGATAACCTTTTCGAACCTGCGATCAGAATTACCCACAACGATGGAAACCCTTCGCTGGAACTTCATTATGTGACATCTCAGGTTGAAAAGCTAAACGATAATGTTACCATTACACATATTAAACTCAAGGATCCACAATATCCTGTTGATGTTACCCTTCATATAAAGTCATATTTTATTGAAAATGTAGTGGAACAATGGGTAGAAATTACTCATCAGGAAAAAAAGCCGGTTACGGTTTTCAATTATGCATCGTCAATGCTTCACTTCGATGCCAGTCATTATTGGCTCACTCAGTTTCACGGCGATTGGGCCGAAGAAATGAGGATGCAGGAAAGCGAACTCACCAGCGGAACTAAAATTCTTGATTCCAAACTGGGTACGCGGGCGCATATGTACCAAACTCCCGTATTTTTTCTATCTCTCAATAACAAGTCGGATGAGAATAACGGAGAACTGATTGCCGGCACGCTGGGATGGTCGGGTAATTTCCAGTTAGTTTTCGAGGTAGACGAAAAAGGGTCGTTGCGGGTAGTTTCCGGAATCAATCCATTTGCTTCGGAATATAGCCTCGTTCCAGGAAAATCGTTCATCACACCTTCTTTTATTTATACTTTTTCGAACAAGGGAAAAGGCGAAGCTAGCAGGAATTTACACCGCTGGGCTATAAAGTACGGCATAATGGACGGAAACAAACCCCGCTATACACTGCTTAATAACTGGGAAACCACTTTTTTCAATTTCAACGAACAAAAACTTTCAGGACTTTTTGAAGATACCAAGAAATTAGGTGTCGACTTATTTTTACTGGACGATGGCTGGTTTGGTAACAAATATCCACGCAATGGTGACAATGCCGGTTTGGGCGACTGGCAGGAAAACAAAGCAAAGCTTCCTAATGGAATTGGTAGTTTAATTAAAGAAGCTGACAAAACAGGCGTGAAATTTGGAATCTGGATAGAACCTGAAATGGTAAATCCTAAAAGTGAACTCTACGAACAACATCCTGACTGGATTCTGAAATTGCCCAACCGCCCTGAAAATTATTACCGAAATCAATTGGTACTCGACTTAACAAATCCTCAGGTTCAGGATTTTGTTTATAAACTTGTAGACGACATGCTTCAGAAACATCCCGAAATTGCTTTTTTTAAGTGGGACTGTAACCGAATGATGACCAACTCCTATTCGAGCTATCTGAAAAATCAGCAATCGCATTTATACATCGTATATGTAAATAGCTTGTACAAAGTATTAGACCGGATCAGGTTGAAATACCCTCATCTGCCCATGATGCTTTGTTCCGGTGGCGGCGGCCGGGTAGATTATGGTGCCTTAAAATATTTCACGGAATTTTGGGCCAGCGATAATACCGATCCTTTCGAAAGAATTTTTATTCAATGGGGATATTCGAATTTCTTTCCTTCGATTTCGGTGTGCAACCATATAACTTCCTGGGGAAAACAATCGCTGAAATTTCGTACTGATGTTGCCATGATGGGAAAGATGGGATACGATATTCAGGTAAACGAATTTACACCCGACGAGCTAAAATTTAGTCAGGATGCCGTAAACACTTATAAAAGGATAAATGATATTATATGGCATGGCGATTTATACCGGTTAATTTCGCCATACGAAGAAAACAGGGCAGTGTTGATGTATGTGAGTGAAAATAAATCCAAAGCCATACTTTTCTCCTATTCCATGCATGTCAGGTTTAACGAAAACTTTGGAAAAGTAAGGATGCAGGGTTTGGATGCAGAAAAAACCTATAAAATTGAAGAAATAAATAAGTTCCCCGGATCACGAGGATTCTTCAGAGAAAGTGGAAAATCTTTCACTGGCGATTACCTGATGAAAGTAGGATTGGAAGTGTCACCTGGTTCAGCTTTAACCAGCACTGTGCTGGAGATAACGGAATGAATCCAAAAGAAGTTAGATTGAACACGAAGACACTAAGGCACGAAGATTTTTAATAAGTATCTTTTCGTGTTTTTGTGTTTTTGTGCCTCTGTGCCTTTGTGTTTAACACTTTTTTTTAAAAATATTTAATTGAACACGAAGACACTAAAACACTAAGAAAAGTCGAAGGGTTGTCGAAAAAATGGGCGATTAAAAAAACCGAAAAACAACACTTCGACTCCTCTCAGCCTTACGAACTGGCATTAGTGTCACACAGAGCGGCGTCGAAGTGAGTGGAGTCGAAGTGTTTTAGTTTATTTTCCTATTGAATAAACCGACAATTGTATTATTTTTACAAAATATAAATACACATATGTTGTATTTCAACTTTTCCGCATATTTTCTATTTGCATTTGGAACCTCAATTACTACTGATTGGTATACCCTGCATGATAGTATGGATAATGCTTGGCGACACAATTTCACGTGTTCTGAAATCGGAAAAATCAAATCTCATCTTGGGAAATATTATATTTCTGCTTTTATTATTTTCAGTAGTAATGATTTAGATATAATTAACTTAACCTCATTCTAAAAATACTAATATGAAAATTATTTTTAAAACAAACTTACTTCTTCTATTCTTCTTATTATTTACCTCTTCGTTTTCACAGAGTTTAACTATCCCATTACCGGAGCATCCCCGTCCCGATTTTATGCGCGAACAATGGATGAATCTTAATGGTTGGTGGGATTTTAAATTTGATAAAAAAAATGAAGGTGAAACAGCTAAATGGTATGCCCAACCTCAGGAATTTGGAAAAAAAATTCAAGTACCTTTCCCATGGGGATCAAACTTGTCGGGTGTAAGCAATGAAGCCGATATAGCATGGTATACCCGCAAAATAGAAGTTCCGCAAACCTGGACCGGTAAAAAAGTCTTCATTATTTTTGGCGCTTCCGATTGGAAAACAACCGCCTGGATTGATGGTAATTTATTGGGAACATATCAGGGAGGATATACTCCTTTCGAATTCGATATTACTCCTTACATTAAAAAAGGACAGTCACAAACTTTGGTGGTCAAAGTAGACGATACTCCTCTTCCATTCAAACTGGAAGGAAAACAAGGATATGGAGAAGCCAAAGGAATATGGCAGACCGTTTACCTGGAAACCCGTGGAAACACTTTTCTGAAGAAAGTTCATTTTACTCCTGATATCGACAAATCAAATGTGACATTGGTTTCTGCATTGAGCGAACCCGCTGTTTCTGATCTGGAACTGAAAGTTAAATTTTTGAATGGAAATCCAGGCAAAGCAGAAACTTCGTACAAGATAAAAAAGGGTTTAAAAGAAATCAGAGTAGTTATTCCTGTTGAAAATATGCATCTCTGGAACCTGGACGATCCCTTTCTTTACGATGTTCAGGTTTCTTTAAATAATAAAAATGGCGAAACGGATAAGGTAAGCACCTATTTCGGAATGCGAAAAATAAGTGTTGTGAATTTACCGGGGCTCAATTTCCCTTACATAGCCCTCAATAACAAACCGGTTTATTTACAGCTTACATTGGATCAAAGCTACCATCCCGATGGATTTTATACTTTCCCCAGCGATGAATTTATGCGCGATGAAATCCTCCGCTCGAAACAAATAGGCTTGAATGGTAACCGTATTCATATCAAAGTTGAAGTTCCACGAAAGCTTTATTGGGCTGATAAACTTGGCTTGCTGATAATGGCCGATGTTCCCAATTCATGGGGAGAACCTGAAGAACTTCAGGCCAAAGAATGGGAAGTTGCAATGAAGGGAATGCTGGATAGAGATTTTAACCACCCTTCTATATTCTCGTGGGTGCTTTTTAACGAAACATGGGGTTTATTTACCACTACAAACAAGGAAACCAAGAAAAAAGAATATTTGCCTGCCACACAAAAATGGGTGGCACAAATGTATCATCTTACCAAACAACTCGATTCCACAAGGCTTATCGAGGATAATTCTCCCTGCAATTACGACCATGTAATTACCGATATCAACAGTTGGCATGTTTACCTGCCGGGATACAAATGGAATGAGTTCCTGAACGATGCCGTTGCCAAAACTTATCCCGGCTCTACCTGGAATTTTATAGGCGGAAATAAACAGGGAAATCAGCCTATGATGAACAGCGAATGCGGCAATGTTTGGGGTTACGATGGCAGTACCGGCGATGTTGACTGGAGTTGGGATTACCATATCATGATCAATGAACTTCGGACACATCCAAAAATTTGTGGCTGGTTGTACACCGAACATCACGATGTAATTAACGAATGGAATGGCTATTATAAATTCGACCGGTCGAACAAATACTTAGGATTGGAAGATCTGGTGCCCGGAATGACATTAAAGGATTTTCATAATCCTTTATACATTGCCCCGCAGGGTGATTTATGCCGTGAGGCTAAAACAGGTGAAACCCTGGATTTGCCAATCCTTTCTTCGTTTATAACCGGAGCCGACTATGGCAAAACCTTATTCCTGAAAACTGAGCTTGTAAGCTGGGATCAACTCGGAAATTTTGAAATACTCAGCACCAATAATATTCCCATTCCCTACCAACCATGGATGTTTAAAGAAATAGCCCGTGTACCGGTTAAAATGCCAGCTAAAAAAGGATTGGTTCTATTACGCCTTACATTGAAAGATGCTGCCGGAAACGATCTGAACCATAACTTTGCATGTTTTGTAGTATCGGGTGAGAAAAAAACTGGTGTCGAAACTATAATGATGGGCGAAAAGAAAGCTAACTTATTGAGTTTTTCCCCGGCAGGATTTACAACGCAGCAATGGAGCCAGAAACAATGGAATGTTCTGGACGGATTAAAGGTGAATGGCGCTGGTTCCGGATATTTTGAGTATCAGATTAATATTCCCGAAAACATCAACCTCAACGATGTGGAATATGCATCGCTTGTTCTGGAAGCTTCGGCTAAACAATTATTCGGGAAAGATAAATCGCTGGCCGAAAACATGGAAGGAGATTACATGCGTGGTAAAGGCACCTTTGACAACAGCCGTAATCCGAACTCATATCCCATGACCGATGATACAAAATTCTCAAGTAAAGTACGCATTATTATAAATAACCAGGCTGTTTCCGTTCAGGTTTTGGAAGATGATCCTGCTGACCACCGGGGAATACTTTCATGGTTTTCACAACCTAAAAACAATAAGTTAAACGAAGCTGGTTCTTACGGATATCTTATCCATGCAAATATTGAAAAAGCTGTATTGCTGAAAAATAATAAAAGCATTGTTATACGTTTTCAGGTCGACGAATCACTTCCCGGAGGCCTGGCTATTTATGGTGAAAAATTTGGCCGGTATCCTTTGGATCCTACCATTGTACTTGTTATGAAACAATAGTTACTTAATAAATACAATTAAACATGAAAAAACTACTGATCATTTTTCTGCTTATCGGAGCCGTTCAGGCTTACAGCCAGAATTCAATTAAACTTATTCCACAACCTGTGGAAATGAAACAGGGCATTGGAACTTATACTTTAACCAGTGCTGCATCCATCAGTTTTAACAAGGCGGAAGCAAAATTTACAGCCACCAATCTTGCTGAAAAGCTGAACAAGTCTACCGGCTTTAAAATTAAGTCGCAACAAGGGAATTCAGGTACTATTCAGCTTGTTTTAACTGAAACTTCCAATACCGAATTAGGTAAAGAAGGTTACTCCATGGAAGTTACTTCCAAAGGAGCTGTTATCACGGCCAATCAACCTGCAGGCTTGTATTATGGAGCACAAACCTTACTTCAGTTATTTCCCAAAGAAATTGAAAGTACCGTTCCGGTGAAAGGCACCTGGACAGCGCCGGCAGTAAAAATAAAAGACTATCCCCGCTTTGCATGGCGTGGTTTAATGCTTGATGTAAGCCGTAATTTTTTTACCAAAGAAGAAGTGAAAAAATTCATCGACGATATGACCCGTTACAAGTACAATGTTTTTCACTGGCATTTAACTGACGACAATGGCTGGAGGATTGAAATAAAATCGCTTCCAAAACTTACAGAAGTGGGCGCATGGCGTGTTGCCCGTGCTGGTCATTTTGGCGACAGAATGAGTCCGAAACCCGGTGAAACAGCATCAGTAGGTGGATTTTACTCACAGGATGATATCAGGGAAATAATAAAATATGCACAGGACCGTAATGTCACCATTGTTCCTGAAGTAGATGTACCAGGCCATAGCATGGCAGCCGTGGCGGCTTATCCGGAATTGAGCTGTACAAAAAACCCAAACACTCAAGTGGATCCGGGAAGTAATTTTGCCGAATGGTACGGAAATGGAACCTTCCAGATGTTTGTTGACAATACTTTGAATCCTTCCGACGAAAAGGTATATGAATTTCTTGACAAAGTATTTACCGAAGTTGCTGGTTTGTTCCCGGGACAATATATCCATGTGGGTGGAGACGAATGCTACAAAGGATTCTGGCAGAAGGATGCAGGCTGCCAGGCATTGATGAAAAAACTTAACACCCGTCATGTGGAAGACCTTCAGGGATATTTCATGAAGCGTGTAGAAACTATTTTAAAAGCCAAAGGAAAAAAATTACTGGGTTGGGATGAAATACTTGAGGGAGGAATCGCACCCGAAGCAACTTTAATGAGCTGGAGAAACATGGAACATGGTGCTGAAGCATCGAAAATGGGACACGATGTGGTAATGACACCAACCAACTTTTGCTACATAGATTATGCACAGGGTGATCCAACCATTGAACCCCCCATTTATGCAAACCTCCGGGTAAGCAAGTGCTATAGCTTCGAACCAGTGCCAGAGGATGCTGATGCTAAACATATTTTAGGAGGACAAGGAAATCTGTGGAGCGAACAACTTCCTACTTTGCGACATGCACAATATATGACCTACCCAAGAGCCTGGGCGCTCTCAGAAGTATTCTGGTCGCCTAAGGAAAGTAAAAACTGGAATAACTTTGCATCTCGCATGGAATATTTTTACGATCGTGCAGAAGCCGGCAATGTAAATTATTCGCTAGCAGCCTACGATGCCATTATAAAAACATCGAAAAAAGATGATAAACTTATATTGGAGATGGCTACCGAAATTCCAGGTCTGGATATTTTTTATACCATTGACGATGCTATGCCCGATAAACATACTGCCAAATATACACAAGCAGTTGAATTACCAGAAGGGCCTATTACTTTGCGAGCAGTAACTTATCGCAATGGTATGCCGATTGGTCACCTGATTACCTTAAGCCGTAAACAACTCGAAAGTAGGGTTGGAATGTTTTAAGTACTAAAATTTAGATATAAAAAGGCTGTTTCTATATATGGAACAGCCTTTTTTGTTTGGTTACAAATCCTAATGGAAAAAGACTGCTGCTAAACGAATAATAAATACTCCGAAGAGTTTAAGGAGGATACGCCCGAAGCGCTGAGCCTAGACTCAAGGCTACGATCAATGACATAAAGTATTAAAAAGGCGCACGTTTCACATTTATTTAGGGGTTGAATTTATATAAAAATGAGCACCTTATTAATTCGCATTATTTATAAATGAAACCTAAGACTTTTGTATATTTATAAATATAATGGATTGAATGTCATTGACTACACGGTTTTCAACTTTATGGCGCATTTAAAAGATATTCTATCCTACCGGATGCTTAAAAAATAAATATTCACTTTTAAAATTCTTTGAAATGGCTAAATTTTTTAGAGTGCTAAATAATACATTAATGAGGGGGACTTTCTTTTATATACTTATTTCGATTTTTATTTTCCAAGCTTGTAATAATTTTGAAAAACCTATCGAGATTACACAACTGAGATTTGAAAGAGAAATGATTAAAAGCGATGATGTTAATAATGTTGTGATAGTTTCAAACCTCAATATTGTTGAAGTATACATTAAAAGTGATAGATTGAATAAGCCTATATACAATATGCTGCCCAAAAAAGGGCCACATTTCTATTTTGCATTTGATTCACAAGAAAATTTACAGAGAATATTAAGATTTCAAAATGATTTTAATGACAAGAGCAAGATTAGTATAGATTATGAATTAAGAATAGACATTGGATCTTTATTTTTAAAGATATTTATAGCAATTTATGTGATTTTGTGGATTTTTCTTTTAATAGATATTTTAAAATCGAACTTTGAAAATTCAATAGATAAATTAATTTGGTTTGTCGTTATAAGTTTTATTCCAGTATTGGGGTGTATACTTTATTTATTTATTGGCAGAAAACAGAAGATAAAAAAGGGTCATAATAATCAGCAATTGAAATTGCAATAAAATAAACCAAGAAAAAAAAGCACCAGAGTACTTAAATTCTAGTTTTTTCTTTGCCGAATGTTTTTATAAAATCGCGAACCAGTATTCTGCTTTGAGGATCCAATCCAGCTTCAGGCTCGTCTAAAATAAGGATATCAGGACCGTGTATCAAAGCTAGGCATATATTCAGGGACGCTTCATACCACCCGACAAATCGCTGGCTATTGCATTGGTTTTATCTATTAATCCTAAATGTTCTAATAAATCAAGAGCCCTGGTTTTTACCTTTTTTGAAGATAAGTTATACATCTGCCCTATGAATACTAACTGTTCGAAGCAAGTAAGTCTGGGGTAAAAAATATTTTCCTGTGGACAATAACCAATAAGTGATTTACTGTCTTTTCCGTTCGCCAAAGACTATTCTTCCTTCGGTAGGCGGTATCAGTCCGCAAATCATATTAATGGATGTTGTTTTTCCAGCGCCATTTGGCCCAAGCAGACCAAAAGATTTCATTTTTTGAAATTTCAAAACTCACGCGGTCAACAGCAGGCGTCCGAGCGGAGTCGAAGTATGGCCGGAGTCGAAATTTATTATGATAATAAGGTGAAATCCTACACCTCTCCATGACTACTAAGAGGTTTAATGAATTGGGATAAGGGTTTCTGTCTTGAAAACCTTATTTTTTACCTGTTTTTAGACTAAGTAGCCATTGAACTAATGTTAACTATTATTCAAGTTTTATTCCAAAAACAATATTTAGCGTCCTTCTATTAAATTCAATTAACATTATGATGTACTTTTTCAATCAAATTCTGAAGTTGGCTTAAATTAAACGGTTTACTTAATACGTAAATAACACCGTTTCTTATTTTTTCTTCTTCTTTTATTTGTGACCCCCAACCACTGATTACAGCAACCTTCATTTTACCGGAATACTTTTCTTTTATAATTTCAGCAAGTTGCCAGCCATTCATTTCGGGCATGCCAATATCTGTGATAACCAGATCATATTCATTTCTATCCATAAACTCCAGCGCTTCTTTACCACTTCTGGCTATATCGCCCCTATGTCCCATATATTTCAGCATTTCCTGGGCAACAATGCTAATGGAGTCATCATCTTCGACCCATAAAATCCGTATTACTGCATTTAAATCATTCGGTTCTTCTATTAGGCCTACAGTATTTTCCAATTTCTTACCTGTATAAACCGGAAAAAAGATTTCAATTGTAGTGCCATTGCCGGGAGAAGTATCTTTAACTGAAATGTTACCTTTGTGATCAGTTATGATATTATAAGCACCACTCATACCCAAACCTCTTCCGGGATCTATACCTTTCGTAGAATAAAATGGCTGAAATACCCTTCTTTTAGTTTCTTGATCCATTCCAACGCCTGTGTCCGAAACAGAAATTAAAATTCCCTTCGGTTTAGTCTCGGTTTTTATTGTAATATCGCCACCCTGAGGCAAAGCTTCAACAGAATTTTTGAAAACATTAAAAATAGCACTCCTTAATTCAACTTCCATTCCACAAATTTCAGGGATTTTACCTAAGGAAGTTATAATGTTAATATTAAATCCTTTTAGTTCCGAATCACTCTTCCATAAAGGACGTGATTGAACAATCATTTCACTAATTAAATTATTCAGGT
>Ga0105046_10005866_pt1 | contig 19410 bp, 22 predicted proteins | sample MAT03_FD_78385 | JGI IMG/M metagenome (GOLD analysis project Ga0105046, IMG submission 78385) | Freshwater microbial communities from Lake Fryxell liftoff mats and glacier meltwater in Antarctica - MAT-03 (megahit assembly) | ecosystem: Environmental > Aquatic > Freshwater > Ice > Liftoff... | reverse complement strand
TGCCGTTCCAGAAAGACATGAAGCAGAAGCCCGGGAACATCTGGATTTCGCCGCGAAATACAGGGCCAATCCGACTGCGAGTGAATCGAAACAACCTGGAGCTCCAAACACCGCATCACACTGTGTGATGTATGCCGAACATTGCAAGAAGGCGGCAAAGATGATGAGGGACATGGCGGCTATGCATGAAGAGATGGGCAAAACAATGAAATGAAATTGAAGCAATTCCGGAGACGGCAGGGGATGCAAAGATGGGTTTCCAAGACCGCTGCGGTGATAATCTACCTTCTCCCTTTCTGACGATATTTCTGGCATTCTGTTGCTTCGATGTTTCTGCGCAGCATAAGCCAAAAGAAGGATGGCAAGCTCCATCGCTACTTTGGCGTTTTGGAGAAGCCTCATCTGGCGTGGCGTGCGAACCTCGAGGTTTTTGACGAGGCACAACAAGGCCCGCGGACGCTTAGCCTGTTCCCCGATGATCGCGAACTGCCTGCCGACGCCATCGATAGTGTGCAGGTTTAGCTCAATGGGTTGCAACTGCGGCGTCCGCGAATCCTCGGCAACTGCAGGCTGGCTTGCGGGTTGCGGCATCAGTTGGGACCGGAGGAGTTCTGGCGGGTGCGCCTGGAGCAAGGCCGTGAATTAGGACAAGGTTCTGCAGTTGCTGGTCGTGACCCGGCTGATCGATCCGGCCAACGAGTTTCGAGTGCACCGGCAGTGGTTTTTGGACATAGCGATGGATGAGTTACTCAACGTTGAATTCGCCGTGGCGCAGAAAGACCGGCTCTATCGTTGCGTGGACCGGCTGTTGGCGCACAAGCACGATCTGTTCGTGTGGCTGAGACAGAAGTGGGCAGATCTGTTTCAGGCCGATTTTGAGGTGCTGCTCTACGATCCGACGAGCACCTATTTTGAATGTGCGATGGAACGGAATCCAAAAGCCAGGCGGGGCGCTGGCCGTCACCACCGATGGATTCCCGTTGGCCACGACGTTGCGTGGTTTCCCGGATAAGATCGCGGCCACCTACGGCAAAGCAAAAGGGATGTGGGTGACGGACCGGGGTATCCCGGCCGAAATGCGCGACCCGGCACGGAAACTTTATTATCTGGTAGGTGCGCCCAAGAGCAAGATTAAGCAGCACGAGAAGAGGTGGCTCGACCTGCCTTAGCAGAAGGTGCGCGACTCCGTCGGCGTCAAGTTTTACGAGCAGGACGTCGAGTTGTATCTGCTGGCCAAGCGGAGGAAACGGCCGGCTCTCCTATCGCGCAAGCTGCGCGCAATCTGCCGCTGCGGATTGGTGCCGCCAAAGCAGAAGCGGGCTGTGTCTTTGGCTTTGTGACGCTGCAACTGCCGGATGCCGAACAGCCAGTCACCCGCGACTCGTTTCGTTTTCGCGTGGACAGCGCGAAGCTCAAGCAAACTGAATTGCGGGACGGATACTATCTGCTGCATTCCAATCTCACTGGTGGAGATCCGACCCTGCTATGGTCCCGCTAGGTGCAACTGATTCAGAGTGAAACTGTGTTCCGGTCCCTGAAGAGCGAACTCGGAATTCGGCCTGTTTTTCACCAGTTGGAGCATCATGTCGACGCGCACATCCTGATTGCCTTCGTGGCCTATTGCCTGCAAGTGACGCTCAAGAACCGGCTCATGATTCGTGCGCAAGGGCTAGACGCCAGCGGCTGTTCTGAAAAGCCTGGCAGCAGTTCAAATGATCGCTGTCCACATCCCCACCGCAGACGGGCGATGGCTGATTCTGCCCCGGTACACCCAGCCGGAAGCGGAGGCGAAGATGATCTTAGACCGGCTGAAACTCGATTTGCCCGCGCATCACAGCACGGGAGTGTCCTCCAATCCACGCCAACGCTGCCGGTTGATCGCGATTTGCGGTGAAGACCTTCCCAAATCTTGGACTGATTCTCCGGTACTTAGCTGACACACCGGTCTCGAACTGCGAAAGTCGGGTTAGCCGCAATGGACGGGTGGTATGAGAACCTGAGAACTTGAGTCCTCAATCCATAGTTCTCTCTTTCGGGCTTCTGGCAGTCGGCCTGGCTGTCCTCTTGATCGGAGCAAAGTATTTTGTAGAGGGGATGGCCGCGTTGTCGGAGGCTTTTGGTGTGTCGCCTTTGATCGTCGGCATGACGGTGGTCGCCTTCGGCACATCCACGCCAGAACTGGTGATCAATGTGCTTTCCGCCTATCGCGGTGAAACAGCGCTGGCCTTTGGGAACATCGTGGGCTCTTCTACATTGAATATCGGGTTCGTGCTCGCCGTCACTGCGCTGATCTGCCCGCTGAAAGTGGAACCGTCGCTCATCACCCGCGAGATTCCAATGTTATGGGTTGCTGCGGCATCGCTGCTCATTCTTGGTAGCGATTTGCGCCTAGGTGGAACAGGTCCGGATCTGTTCAGCCGCGGCGATGGCCTCATTCTCCTGTTGCTGTTCGGCATTTTCGTTTACTATACGGCAATCTATTCGACCGTGAAGAAGAAGCTGACGGGTGCATCAGAAGGCACCTTTATGGTGGAGGTAGGGCATGAGGCAGCGACTCAGCCACGCAAGCCCCTGGGCCTCCAAACAATTGCCACGGCGCTCGGCCTGATTGCTGTGTCGCTTGGCGCAAACTGGACGGTGGACGGGGCAACCGGCTTGGCGCGACTCATTGGTATGAGTGAAAACCTGATCGGATTGACCATCGTTTCCTTCGGCACAACTCTCCCCGAGCTTGTCACCTGCATCGCCGCCGCCCGCCGCGGAAACGCCGGGATCGCATTGGGCAATGTGGTCGGGTCAAACCTGTTCAACATCCTCGCTGTTGGCGGAGTCGTTTCAACATTACAACCGGTTGCCGTTCCAGCCGGCGGTCACATGGATCTGCTGTTTATGGCCTTCCTCTCTGCCGTTCTGCTCCCGGTCGCAATTCATAGCGGCTTAACAATCACCCGAACCGAGGGTGCCTTCCTACTGGGTGTCAACGTACTGTACATGGTGTGGCGGTTGGCTGGAGCCTGACTGAGCCGTTCTGCTGCAACCGTCAAAGCTGAAGACGACCTCGCGACCCTACTGGCCAGCATTCAGGAGACCGGGCTCCACGGAATCCCCGTCGTTGCCGATGGCGTGCCCGTCGGAATCATCGCGCGTCACGAATGATTGCGGCTGGTGATTCGCGGTTGGCCGAACCCAAATACTGTTCACTTCGTTGATTTTGATACAAATAACTGTGTGGTGACGGACCGTGGGGCCTCGGGTGCGCGCCGAAGGGCCTACTCATTTCTCGCTTCACACCTCGGGGATTCCAGCGGTGCAGATTTAGCCTGACACGTTCTTCAAGAATCTCCTCAAGGACGGCGCGATGAAGTCTTTTTCTTCTCCGCGGGGGGAATAGCGGCCCAGTGTGGCAACTTCCGGCGGATCACGCGGAGCGATGTCGCTGCCCAATGCCGCTTGGTGCATCGAGCTTATGGCGAAGTGGGCCAGCAGGAGGCCATAGAGCTCTTGCCGCACCAGTTCTGGCGTTTTGCTCCGAAGTACGATACGCGCGCCGCCCCTTCCTTTGCCGCGTCTGCACGCTCCACGATAGCGCGCTTGAAGGCTGCGCTGTATTTCCGGCGCTGGGCTTTGGCGGGGACCTTCGGCTTGGGGGGGGCTCCGCGCTGCTTCTTGCTTCTAAGACACTGTGCTCCACATGGTGACCCATTTTCGCCACCCGCCAATAGGGAGTAATGTCGCCTAATAGAATCTGTCTCATTGATGTTGAAACGGAGGGGTTCAAGCAGACGGTTCAAGCAGCTTGATCAAAGGATAGATCTAAAGACACAAAGTTATGCGGGGCCCACGGGCCGTTATAGTCAAATGCATAGTTCGCGTCAAAGGCGCTAGCTGCTTCAATTACCCGTGCAACGAATTCATCCTGTCTGCGCCGGTCCACCAGACAAGCCAGATTTAGAATGTCATTTTCGGCCCGAGTCTTACCATGATGGAATTCCTTGACTACCCTCTCCAAAACGGCACTTACCTGCTCATCCACCTGCTCGCGCTCCTGTTCGAGAAGCGACTCAAAGCGCCGGCCCAATTCAATCCTAGATTGATGCTGAGGCCCATTCTCAACTTCAAGATCCCGAATTTCATCGCGAATTTCTGCTAACTCTGAGTGCTGCGTCAGGAGAAATTCGAAGATGTTAGGCACATCCCAACGAATACGCAATCCCATCTCGACACAACCGTCAACTCGATCTAATTGTTCTTGCAACTCGTCTCGATATGTTTCGAGCAAGCGTCGTGTAGCGGCTTCGTCAGCGGCAACCATTCCAAACCCCATCGGAAGCGGCGTCACAGATTCAAGTAACTGGCGAAGCACCTGTTGGTGAGCGTTCAGGTGTTTGCGCTCAGGCCGCAACTTGCGGAGCTCAATGTTGCTAACAACAGCGACCAGTCCGTTCTGTGAAATTGGATAGACCGAAGCCTGGTCGAGTCCAGTAATGGAAAGCGCCGACAAGGCACTCTCTGCTGTGATGGCGTAAAGATATTGGCCCATTGAATGTTGCTCCATGTTTTGCAGTTTTGGTCTAAAGAGATGAAACGAGTTTTGGCGGCTAATACCGGATTCGGAAAGTGCGACTTGGTCCAGCATCGGACGCAGACCCCGTAAATGAGTCTGCCCGCAGATCAACTTGCGGTACTTGAGACCCACGTTCGGCAAGCTGAGCGAGAATTAATGTCTTTTCTGCCTCCATCTGGTTCAGACGTGCATCGAGGCTCCGAATACGTTCGAGAACGGCCGCTCGCTCTACACCGCGGCGAACCTTTTCCATCTCAAGACAAGTAATTTGCATGAAGAGTTCATGATCTTTTGCCTGTTTCGGCACCGCCGCACGGCTCATTTTGCCTGCCGAAGATCGAATATTGCGAAGTCCTCTCATTTGTCTCATTTCCTAGTTCAGTACAGAACCAAATTCTGTCGCTTCTTGATAAAAACGAGCTAAGATTTCGTCAACGACATGAGCAGGTAAAGCGTGGCCGTCATGAGTGACTTTGGCAATGCTCGATCCCAACACGTCCCGGCAAACCCATCGAAATGTCTCATCTTCGAGGCGAGCTTGCGCACCACGAATTGCGAGCACCTTTGCGATAGAAAAAGCAGCTCGAATACTCGGCTGATGGCCACTCTCACTTGCCAGACGCAATGTACGGACAAGATCCACCACGGCACAAGTTTCACTCAGAGCGAGACCAGTCTTCGAAGAGACAATCGCAACTTCGGTTTCGCGGTCGAAGGAGCCAATCTGAATGGTTACCATTCGATCCAGCAATGCATCCTGGCCCCTGTGAACTCCGGCATACTCTTCAGGATTAGACGTGAAAATAGCCCGAAAGTCGGGATGGACGCGTAAGTATCCCTCGCCACTGCGTCGCATTCCAGGAATATTTAAAATGCCCTCCTCGAGGACACTCAGCAGGGGATTGTTGGCTTCTGCACGAGATCGAGTGAATTCGTCATAGATCAAGGTGTAGCCATGTTGGCAGGCGGTAGTGAGGCGATTCTCCTTCCACACAGAATTCACGTTCTCTTCAGTTCGAAGCACGGAGTGAATGTAGTTGTCCACTACCTTTGAGCGATGGAACCCAGAATCACGCCCTACAAGATCAGAGCTACCAAATTCGTCATCGCCGTGAATCAAAATTACTGGCCGTCCGATGCGAGCGGCAACGTGGAATGCCAATGTAGTTTTACCAGTGCCAGCTGGACCAGCAAAATGTACGGCTGAGCCTACAGCAAGATAGGTGAGTGCTCTTTCGGTAATCTCTTCTATTTCACCTGTTGAAACGAAGCCTTGCCCGGGCTCAAGAATCACTTTTTCTAAATTTTTCCCAGCGGAAACAAGATTGGGTTGAATCATCAGCTTCTTACTCCATGTTGAATTTGGCGTTCTGTTTGCGCAACGCGCATGCCCTGCACTAATTTGGTCAGACTAGCCAACACATTGGCTGTTGCTTCGCGTTCTGCCGCTGTGTCTGAACTTTCATTGGGCCGGTCGAGAGAATCGATGACTTTCAAGACACGCTCAAAACCAGCTTCCATTTCAAGGAATCGCTCCCGCAGATGGGATAAATCAGCAATGCCATGTTCAGAAGACTGCAGAAGCCCGATCGCCCGCACCATTCCCGATTCAAGTCGGGTCAATCGCTCCTGCAACGAGACCATCTCGCTATTGCGCCCAACGCCAGATTCTTGTTGAATCTTTTCAGCACTGGCAACTCGGTCCTGCACTTGACGAAGTTCAACAGCCAAGCCTTCGACGACATGGTTTAACTTTTGAGAGTCCCGCCCCAGTGAAGCAAAAATCTGATCAAAGCTCTTTACCTGTTCGCCAATCCGGTCTTCACTCAGTTCGAGGGATCTTAAGTCACCACGTAAAACATCACATTTGTTTTCTAAGGGGTGGAATTTGGAGGAGAACTCTTCGATCACCCCACGCAGGCCCGCGTATTGGGCTTCCACTTGGCTAATTCTTGATGAGTAGTCGAGCCTTTCGGTCACTGTCTCAACCAGTTTGGCGAAAGCATCTTCCAGTCCACTCATACGGCGTTCAAACGCTACCTCAACGTCCGGTCTGGCAATCACGGCAGCAGCAGGCACTGGGGTGGGCAACCTAAGCATTTGGGAGTCAGTTGCAGAAACACTGCCTGGAATTCCAGCTAGAGGAGATACGGTAGTCAATTTTTCTGAAGAGATCTTTTTTTCGGCAAGAATCGATGTGGCAGCTAGCTTTGAATCCAAATCCTTCACCTGAATCGACACAGCAGGTGAAGGCTTTACAGATTCCGGGGACTTGGGACGGAACGCAAGGCTAGAAGCTTGGGGGGGATCTAATTGACTTCGAGTCGGTGCAGCACTAACTGCGGCGCTGGGTGGTGAAACATTTCCTACAACTGGCTTGATTGCCGGATCACGGAGTTCTCGAACCTCCGTAGATATTTTTTGCAAAGTCTCGCGTCGAATCCCGCGCAGTCGTTCGTTCTCTCTATCACGCTCATCGGCGCATTTTGCAAGCATCTGCTTGACTTGCAGCTTTCTCGCTTCAGCCTGGCGTGCCAAGTCCAGGAGCAAATCTTTCCGCTGTTTGCGCAAATGATCGGAGGGGGTTTCGGTCTGACTCATCTTTAGCTCGCTTCCGGCGTACAATTACAATCTGAAATCACCTTAGAGGTCAGCAGCGGTGTGGCAACCATTCATAAACTGCTTCGAATTGCCGTGCGAGCTTCGCCACGACAACTACAGACTCTTTAACAGGAATATAGGGGCAGCAATGCCTCAGGCAATCGCCGCCCCTCAATCACAGTTGGCGCTGCGGCTCAACTGCTGCTTAGTCAACGGTACTTAGTCAAGACTGTGCAGCCAAGACTGTGCAGCCAAACCTATCGCTTAAGCAGGCATTGCAGCGGTGCTGGTCAGGCCGATCGCTTCGGCGTACTTGAGATAGGTCTCGACCGAAGCGATTACGATACGTGCTTCAATTGAGATCAATTCAATACCGACCAGCGAGACCTTTGCCCAGGCGTCAATCACAATTCCCTTATCGAGAATGCGGTCGATTACTTCTGCCAGGCTCGATGAATCTGTTGATTTACTAATTTTTGCCATGTTCTTCTCCTAATTTATTGGTTGGCCAAACTTCATTGCAGAACTGGGTAGAGCAAATCCGGTTCGGATTCGCGTACTTTGAGTTCATTGCCAGAACTATGGGTATCTGGACCTTTCGAATCTGTTGTAAAACCCCCTGCTGCAAAGCTGTAGGGAGGCCAGACGCCAGAAACGTTGAATCGGAGCCCATCTTCCGGCTCACTACACTTCTCGACAAGATCGAAGAACTTAGTAGAATTTCTTTTCACTAAGTAGGTTCGCGTGGCTTGGTCCCGTTCAAATACCGCTCGCAGCGTATCCCCCAAGCCAGCTTCAAAGTTCTCCCATGCCTTGAGTCCGATCTCGGATAGCTCGGCTTCAATCTGACGGTGCGCCGACCTTTGCGCCAAGTATCGCCGTCCAGTTGGCAAATGATCCCACTCATGGCTGCGACTCTCCAATAAATGCAGTTGCAGCGCTTCAGAATCTACTTCAAGATTCAGCTCATATTCCTCACAACCGGCGATGGAAGAAAGTCTGTCTCGCCACTCCCCTTCCATATCTCCGAAGTGGCCGAGCAGATCAGTGAGACTGCTGAAAATTGTTCCAAATCGCAGTGGAAGAACGTCCCCGCTCTGATGAGCTTGCAGCACTACTGCATGGTGAGCTAGGGCAGCCTCGGCCAACCAAGCCGGATCGCCAGGGCCCGGGCTTGCATTCTCTTCAAACACTACCGCAGGCACCTCACTCGCCAGCACGATGATTCCCGGAGCAACATCCAAGAATTTCACCACCGCCTCGCCGTTCAGATTCGAAGTAATCGAGCCCGTCGACGCACACTCAGATGTTGCCACTGCATAGGCATACCAAATCGATTCAGAATTCATTGTTATTTCTGCACCACATTCATTTCCCGTAACACCACATCTACATCTTCGCGGCAAATCAATAAAGCTTCTCCATTCCAAGCCCGCCGCAATGCGGCCATTGCGCTGCGCTCAGCCACAGACATCAGTTGGGCACCGCTGAAGCCAGAACACTGCTTGGCCAGGTCCTTTAAATCCACTTCTGCTGCCAACGGTTTGTTTCGAAAGTGAATCTGCAGAATCTCTCGTCGCGCATCCTTATCTGGCAGTCCCAATTCGACCAATTCGTCAAAGCGCCCAGGTCGTAACAATGCTTCATCCAGGCGATCACGGCGATTGGTTGCCCCCAGAACAAAAACTCCATTCAGGTCTTCGACCCCATCCAGTTCTGTAAGCAACTGCGCCAAAACTCGATCCGCAACCGGATCCTGGCCACGGCCCCGCGATAGGCCGAGAGCATCAATTTCATCAAAGAACAAAATGACCGGAGCAGCCCGACGCGCCCGGCGAAATAACTCGCGCACAGCAAGTTCGCTGTCACCTACAAATTTCGAGAGTAACTCAGGCCCCTTGACCGAAAGAAAATTCACTTCACCTTCACTGGCCAAAGCCTTCGCAATCAGAGTCTTCCCGCAGCCCGGAGGCCCACTCAGAAGCAAACCGCGAGGCACCCGCACACCAGCCTGGGCAAACAACTCTGGCCGTCGCAACGGCCAAATCACAATTTCAACCAACTTCTGACGTAATGCGGCAACACCACCAATAGAGTCCCATTGGACATCCGGCACTTCAATGGTCGCTCCACGCATCGCCGAAGGTTCGATCTCGTGCAGCGCCGACTCAAAATCAGCTCCAGAAATTTCCAATTTTTCGAGCAGCGCATAAGTTGCCGCTTCTTGTGTGAAGTCCATCTCTGGCATCAATCGACGCAGACATCGCATCGCAGCTTCGCGGCATAACGCCTCCAGATCGGCCCCTACAAAGCCATGCGTACGAGCCGCCATCCGGTCTAGATCAACGTCGGGGCATAGAGGCATCCCGTTAGAATGAATTTCCAAAACTTCACGCCTACCGATTCGATCGGGTGCAGGAATTTCAATTTCACGATCAAATCGTCCCGGCCTTCGTAACGCCGGATCGATCGCATCCGGCAAGTTCGTTGCAGCAATCACCATTACGTTGCTGCGGCGCTTAAGCCCATCCATCAGCGCCAAAAGCTGCGCTACGACACGTTTTTCAACGTCGCCCACCACTCGTTCCCGTCGTGGGGCAATCGAATCAATCTCGTCCAAAAAAATAATGCCAGGGCCCGTGCGGCCCGCTTCCTCGAAGACTTTGCGTAGTTGCGCCTCACTTTCACCATAGTGCTTGTGAATGATCTCCGGCCCTGAAATCGAAAAGAATCGGGCTTGTGTTTCTTGTGCGATCGCCCGCGCAATCAAAGTCTTGCCCGTGCCCGGAGGGCCATACAGTAAGACGCCTTTAGGCGGGTCAATGCCCAAACGATCAAACAACTCAGGGTGCTTGAGCGGAAGTTCGATCATTTCCCGAATTTTCTGAAGTTGTGGCCGCAATCCGCCAATGTCTTCGTAGCTCAGGCTGCGTTCTTTACGCTCATCTGTATTGGCTTTCGAAAGCACGGCCAATTGCGTCACTGGATGCAGGATCACTGTGCCTTTTGGCGTCGTGCGCGTCACCTGGAATTCAGCCGTACGAGCCCCAAATACGGTCACTCGAATTCGGGCACCTTCACGCACCACTAAGCCATCAAGGAGCCGCCCAATGTAGTCCAGATCCCGGCGCGAGGGCTCGGCACCCAATGGAGTGATTTCCACTCGTTCAGCAGCCTTGGCGGCTACAGCGACAACAGAGACCCATTCATCCAGACCAACTTGGGCATTTTCGCGAGTCAGACCATCCAGGGCTATACGCGACTGTCCGCGCATGGCCGGATGGGCCGGCATCAATTTGGCTGCTGCAATCAACTTTCCGCGCACTTCGACGGTGTCGCCCGTTTGCAGCTTCAACCTTTTCATGTCTTCTGGATCCAACCGGGCCAGCGCCCGACCAACATCCTTGGTAGCGGCTTCGGCAACGCGAAGCTTCAGCTCCACTACACTGGACAACGCAACTCCAACACACCATTTTTAGCGCTCACTTGCACCTTCGACAGAAGAATGGGTCGAGGCAGTTGCAGTTCCTTGAAATACTTGCGATCTCGCCGCTCAGCCTGAATCGTCAGCAAATCGCCTTCGATCTCAAGCTTCACATCCTCCGCACTCACCCCAGGCATCTCGGCAACAATCAACAGTTCGGTTTCTTCTTCAAATACATCGCAGACTGGCTCTCTGGTTTCGTGAACCGTTGCTTGACCCGACTCAGATTCGGGTTTCAAATTTCCAAATGGTTCCAATTTGATTTCAGACCCACCCAAGCCCACCTTCACTTGAACACCATAAATGCCACGCACTTTACCGTCGCTCCCCCGCAAGCTTCCATGCTTGCCCGAGTCCTCTCCGGAAGCTTCAATTTCTCCCAGCTTTTCTATCAAGTGGCCCAAGCCTCTGAGGATTTCTCCGATAGCATTTGTGCCCGTAGAACTTTTCTTCATCGGAGACCATATCGACATAGAAAGTCGCTCCTTTAAGGTTTTTTTAGGAAAAGTGAAGGCCTCAAAAAAGCATCTTGAATTTCAATCTGCTCGCTAATGCTTTACGTAAAATGCGCCGAACCCTTTGTTGATGTTTCTCCTCGACGGTATCTTCACCTGGCCGATCACGGGACTGCATTGGGTCGTCAAGGAACTCCAACAAGCAGCTCGAGAAGAAAGAACTGCCGAGGCCGAAGCGATCCGGGCAGAGCTTCGAGAAATGTATCTTCAATTGGAATCAGGCGCAATTACTGAAGAATTATTCGACGAAAAAGAAGGCCCACTGCTAGACAGGCTTGAATCAGTGGAAGAAACGATGCGAGCCGAAACAATCGGCAGTGACGATGACGACGAAGATGACGACGAAGAAGATGATGATGACGACGAAGATGATGACGACGATGCCGAGGATGATGACGCCGAGGATGATGACGCCGAGGATGACGACGCCGAGGATGACGACAACGAGGATGACGTGGACGAAAAGGACGATGAATATCCCGGCGAAGAAGAACCGGACTCCACACAAGATCAGAACTAACACAAACTATGCCAATACCAACCTCCACAATGCCGCGTTCCCGAGTCCACCACCAGACCGGCAAAAAATCCTGCTTCGCTCCAGGCAGACACTCCCTGTGCGACGTACTAGACCGCGTCCTCGACAAAGGTGCCGTCGCCTCTGGAGAAATCACTCTTTCTTTGGCTGGAATCGATTTAGTCTATTTGAATCTAAAAGTCCTCCTCGCTTCTACCGCACGCATGCTCGCAGAACAGAATAAGAATGAATAACCCCCTACAGCAGGCCACGGGCGCTAATCCCGAAAACGGCCTGCTCAAGCTTGTGCTGGCCCTGGCACAATTTCTTCACGAACTGATGGAACGTCAATCGTTACGTCGTATGGATTCCGGCACGCTCAGCGAAGAAGAAGTAGATCGACTTGGTCTGGCCTTATTCGCCCAAGCCGAACAACTTGAAGCATTGCGTTCCCAATATGGAATCACAAAAGAAGACCTGAACCTCGATCTTGGTCCAATCGGAAATTTGTTTTAGGAGACATAGCAATGCCGCAAATTGCACATGGGGTAAACAGTTCTACGCTCGCAGACGTACTCGAAAGAGTTCTCGACAAGGGCGTAGTAATAGCAGGAGATATTCGCGTACGCATAGCCGATATCGAATTGATTGCGATTCAAATCCGCCTGGTAGTCTGCTCAGTAGATAAGGCGCGTGAAATGGGCATGGATTGGTGGGTCAATAACCCAACATTTAAAAAAGATTCCTCAATCGCAACGTCTGACGAGACGCTGTTAAAGTTGCAAGCCACCTTGGAGAAACTGGAGCAGCGTCTGGCCAAGCTTGAACCAGTCAGTGCCTTACCAGTAGCCGAGCTGCCGGCCTAGATCTGCGAGCTGACGCTGCAATATGCGGAAACTCTCACGAAATGGTGAAGTCTGAATGCCGAGGCGGACCATAGATTCCGCCTCGGCCAATACAACCTCAGTCAGCTCATGCAACCTCTGAGCCTCTGCTCCCCGATAGCCCCGCCGCTGCGCGACAGAAAGGCTATCCGCCCAACACGCAATCTCAACAAGGGTAGCTTTCTCCCTGCTACGGCTCTCCAGTAAATGAGTCATTTGATAACTCAATGCCAGATAGTCGTATTCAAGATTACGTCTCACCGCACCGAATTGCAGGCTGTTGAGGTCGAAGTTTGGGTCTTCATCCATTGCTGGCTTGGGTAAGGAAATCAGGAAGTGGGCACTTCGAGCTCTAGCTCAAAGTGGCTCGCAATTCTTGGATTTCGCTCTGCAACTTCGTCAAGCGGTCCGACAAATAGGGCTTATCATGGTTCACCGCACCACTACCACCGCTAGTCCAGCCCAGCTTGCGCCCGACATCGTCTAACTGATTCTGCATCTGTTCAAACTCGAAAGTCATCGAGTAGGCTTTCGTCTTTTGTTGCAGTAGATCCTGGATCTTATAGGCACAGGCCAGATAATCGTATTCGTGGTCGCGTGGATCTTCAGCGGCCATAATCTCGCGGCCCAGCTCAGTAATGCGCTGGTGCGTCTGTTCAATCTCTGAATCGACGCCATAGGCAGCAGTCTTTCTCTGGAGCAAATCTTCAATCTGATACGAAAGGCCAAGATAGTCGTATTCGTAGTCTCGATGGGTCTTAATAGTTGACATTGGATAGAGTCCTTCTAGCTAAAGTTATCGGAGCTATCCGGCGTAGTTTTAAGAAATCTATCGCTATTTTGTTGAGATGATCTCCAGGAGTTCAATTTCAAACAACAATGTCGCCCCACCAGGGATTGAAGGTCGTCCACTATCCCCATAGGCCAATCCCGAAGGGCATACCAACTTCGCCTTGCCGCCCACCTTCATCTTCTGAACTCCCTCCGTCCAACAGGGAATGACATTACCCAAAGGAAATTGCGCCGGTTCATTCCGTTTATACGAACTATCAAACTCCGTACCATCCACCAGCGTCCCGCGATAATGAACCTTAACCGTATCGGCGGCCGTCGGCGACGGTCCGTCGCCAGCCTTCAACTCCGTCAGGATCAATCCCGAATCGGTCTTGATTGCGCCCGCCTCTGTGGCAGCCTTCGCCAGGTACGCTACAGATCCAGCCTTCTCCCGTTCCGCAACTCGTGCTTGCCGTGCCTGACCTAGCGTCTGCAGTTTCGGCCCCCATTCGTTCAATTCCACCGCAGGCTGCTTCAAGGCAGCGTCACGAATCGCCCGCTGCACAATTTCAAGATCGGCAGCCGACAAGTCAAATTGCCCGAGAGAACGATAAATCGACAACCCCAAAGCGTAGAGCGTTTTCGCTTCATCCGTGACAAGCGGAGCAACAGCCGGGACCTTAGCCGTCATCGGGCGGGCCACAGCAGGCTTAGCCACCGTCTTCACGCCAGTCTTAACCGAAGGAGCGGTCTTCGGTGTCGCCACCTGAGTCTTCACACTGGCAGCACCCTTCACTGCCGGAGCTTTCGCCGCAGGCACTTGAGCCATCAGAATTGTCAAACAAATCGATACAGGAAACATCACTTCAGGCTAGCACTCGTTTAGAGATCAAAGCTTCTCGCACTGAGACTCGAATCAAACGAGTCTGAATCGTAAATCTCTTTCAAATCGCAGCCAAGACTCAAAGTTCCAAGAATCAATAATTCGATGGCATTTACGCAAAGACCGCAAACCATATCCTCCTTCAGAAGCCAGCACGCGCACCAAACTGCGATTCACCGAGGCCCCACTTCCGCTTGCAATAGCATCTTCACAATCACGCTGAAGCAGAATCTCCGGCAATCACCTCCGAATCACCGTTTCAGTTATTCATTTAGTTGATAACTCGTCGTTTGCAGCTGGCTGCCTTAAGGCAAACCAAAAACTACTAACATCGACTGCGAAGCAATGGCTACATATTGCTTCCCATCTACCGCATAAGAAATCGGAGAGCTGATTATGCGGGCCCCGGTTTGAAAATGCCAAAGATCCTTGCCCGTCTTAGCATCCAGCGCGATCAGATTCCCATCTGCGCTGGATGCAAACACAACTCCACCAGCCGTAGCCAGATTTCCTGTGGAAGCCGCACCGGTGTGCATCGCAAAGCTCCAGCGCAGCTTACCAGTAGCCGCTTCCAGCGCTCTCACAAACCCCGGCTCGCCGATCTTCGGGTCTACTTTATCGGCCCCACCAGTAAATCCTTCGCCAGGCACCGGCGACTTATCTACACTCGTGTAAGTCGCACAACTCTCCTTTACGGAAACGAGAAACAATCCCGTCCACCGATCGTAAGACGGTGCACCCCAGTTGGCTGCACCCAAAGCATCGGGGCATGTATAAACACCTGCCGCCGTTGGGTCTGTATTGGGCAATACAATCGGTCGTCCTTTGTCATCTAAACCTGAAGCCCAGTTTTGCCTGGCAAATGCCTGTCCCGTCAGAAATTCTCCAGTTGTCCGGTCCAACACGTAATAGAAGGCATTGCGCTGCGCTGTTACCAAAAGCTTGCGCATCCTCCCCCGAACCATTCCATCAATCAATACAGGCGTCTGCGTTCCATCCCAGTCATGCGTATCGTGCGGTGTGAACTGGAAGTACCACTTCATCCTGCCCGTCTTGGGGTCCAGCGCCAACACCGAACAGGAATAAAGATTGTCGCCCGCGCGATGCTGCCCATTGTAATCAGGTCCAGGATTACCGGTCGCCCAATACACCGTATCTGTTTCAGCATCATAAGTGCCAGTCATCCAAGTGGGAGCGCCACCATAGTCCGCAGAATTGCCAGCCCAGCTGGCTCGATTCGGATCGCCCGGCTGAGCGACAGTATGCGTCCGCCATAGCCGCTTGCCTGTGGCCGCATCATACGCATCCACATAACCGGTCAACGCACACTCACCCGCAGTAATCCCGACAATGATCTTGCCATCAATCGCCAGCGGAGCGTGAGTAATCGAAAAACCCTTCCTATAGTCATCCACCTCAATATCAAAGATCACATTGCCCGACTTCGCATTGAGGGCCACTAAGTGCGAATCCAGAGTCGCCATGTACAACCGGTCCCCCAGCACGGCAAACCCGCGATTGGTCATCACAGTGCAATGGCTCGCAATCTTGGGTAGCGGGCGAACATACTTCCAAACTGGATTGCCCGTGCGCGCATCGAGCGCGTTGGCATTGTTCAACGGCCCCGTTGTAAACATCAAGCCGTCCACCACCAGCGGCATCGTTTCATTCAGCCCCGCCCCAAATTGAAAATTCCAAACCGGGCGAAGCTTTCCAACATTGGCCGGAGTAATCGACTTCAATCCGCTCGCATGTGTCCCGGCATAATTACCCCAATACGACAACCAATTATGAGGTTCCGCCTCAGACTTCTTCAACCGCTCAAAGCTCACATTAAAATCTTCCGCCGGCTTCCAGGCAACAGCAGCCATATCGGCCACCTCATAGCGGCTCAAGAACGCCAGCAAATCATTCACAACCTGTGCACCCAGTTTCGCCTTCGGCATCACAGACGTATCCGCATGCGTCAACTTCACCAAATCACGCTTCAGAAGAGAATGCAATCGCTCGTCGCGATCCATGGCTTGAATCGAAAAAGTGTCCTCATAGCGAGCCACTCCACGAATCACCTTGCCATCTCGCCGAGTTGCCTCAATCCCGCGAAAACCCTCACGAATATCCCCATCTGGATCTTCAATCGATTTCCGAATCGCAGCGATCGTATTCGTTTTCGTGATCGAACTCAAGTCCGGTCCCAGCAACCCTCCCTGCCCACCGAACATATGACATCGGCTGCACTGGGCAGAACCAAAGAACGCCGCCTTGCCAGATTCCGGATCACCAGCAACTCTCGCTTGCGCGCCACCGCTAATCGTTCGTAGATGCGCCACCAGCAGCGTCGCCTCAACATCACTCACGCCAAAGCCAGGCATCTGCGTACCCGCAATGCCCTTCACAATGCTGCGGCGCAAGTCTTCGTCCGAGCTGCCATGCCGCCACCGCCCCGTCGTAAGGTCGGACCCCCGACCGCCCTTTCCGCTGTCACCATGGCAGGCCGAGCAAAGCTTAACAAAAAGCTGTTGCCCTTCAGCGGTCTGCACGTGCTGTGCGGCAAGCACCAGCGGAGTCAGGACAAGTAGTAGGAATTTCACAGTCGCCCATCATATCCGACTACCCTGTTTAGAGCTTCAACTCCCACCCGGCCCGCATTACCGGCTTCACCAGCTTGTTGGCCTCAACGCTATTGCTAAAGCGCAGCAGCTTACTGTCCCAATTCAGTTTCCCAGGCACACGGAAAGCAACGGCCGCCAGCGCCAGCCACTCACCATAGGGCCCAGAAATATTAAAGTTCGAACACGCAGCATCACCGCCCTTGCAGGCCCTCACCCAATCAGCCATGTGGCCAGGCGAACGAGTCAACACCTGCTGCGGCAACACATAATCAGCCCATCGCGCAGCCGGCAACAGCCACACCCCTTCGCCACGTTCCACTGTCGCCATGATCCCCTTTGTACCGATAAAAACCGCGCCATTCCCAGTCAACAAACCCGGCTGTCCCGTCCCGCGATCCCCACCAAAAACTGCCACTCCCTGCCCGCCAGCTCCCGTTCTTGGGCCAACCGCAGGACGCCGCGGAGCCCCCATCGGCGCAGCAGATCTGCCACCCATCGGCCTCCCTTTATCCGTCAAATTATTTGCCGGCGGCAGGATCGTTTCTTTCTCCATTCCGGGAACTCGGTACACGTCAGGGTCACTCGTCCGCGCCGAGTCATGATAGAACACCTTCACGGCTGGCATCGAGCCACGCGCCGGGAAATCAAGCCGGATCGTTGCCCGATCCGGGAATGTGAACTTACTCGAATTAGTTTGTGATAGACATTCAACGCTTGTCGGTGCACCCAGCATTAATGCGTGATGCACCGGGCCCGCTGTATGGGTGGCCCAGTTTCCTATTTGTCCCGTTCCAAAGTCATAGAAACCACGCCAGTTATAAGGAACGTAGTAAGAGCTGTACGGGCGCATCGGAGAGTTCCCCAGCCAAGCTTGCCAATCCAGAGTAGTCGGAGCGCTCTGCTCTGGCGGCAATGCCTGCAATCCAGTGGGATGGGTACCCGGTGTGACGCAAACATGCACTTCAGTCACATCGCCAATCTCACCAGACCAAAGAATTTCCGCAGCCACCCGGTGTGACTCATGCGAGAACCCCTGATTCCCCATTTGAGTTGCCACCTTGTACTTCGCCGCAGCCTCCGTCAAAAGCCGAGCTTCATAAACCGTCCGCGTCAGAGGCTTCTCAAGATAAACGTGAATCCCCCGCTGCATGCAAGCCATAGCGACTGTGGCATGCATGAAATCTGGTATCGCAATCGTACAAGCGTCAATGTTCTTGCCCTCTTTATCGAGCATTACCCGGAAGTCACGATATAGCGGCGTCTTCTCAAACTTCTTCAAACCCGGTGCCGCTCGTTCCAGATCCACATCACACAAAGCGACGATGTTCTCGGTCTGAGAAGCCTGATTCAAAATCTCCCCGCCACGCCCGCCACACCCGATGGCAGCCACGTTGAGCTTGTCATAAAACGGCTTGTAGCCAAGAGCCCGCAGCGAAGCTACGCTGCCGTAACCGGCCGCAGGCACTGCAGAGCTGAGCAACGAACCGTAAAAAAAGTACCGTCTGGAAATGGGTTGCATTCGAATCGCCTCCTGAATATCGACTCATCTTATTACGGAGCTCAATTCCGCGCTCAAGACCAGACGCGGCCCGCCTGTCGTACTACCTTCAAACGAGGCCAGACCATAGAGTCAGAATTACGCCAGATCTCACTGCCAAACGCAAATGTAAACGACTTATCCTGAGCTCTTGAATGAGAAGTCGCCAAGAAGCAATCCGCGAACCTACGCCTGGTCTGCGATATAAATGTTTGAAGTGGGTTTTCGCTACTAGGGTAGAGATCCGTTGGGCATGAACGAAATCCACGCTTCGGAAGAAGACCCACGAGTGGAGTATCCAGCATTCTCAGCCAGGCATCCAAAGAGACTAGCGTGCCGCTGTTTCAACGCGCCATAGATAGGCATCGGGGCGAATGCCAAGTCCAAAGTCTCCGTGAAGTCTCCGTGAAGCCAGCCCACCCTAAAGCTGAAGCTTCCGTACAAACTTCTTAGTTTGGACAGCACCATCATCGATCAATCAACTCCCCCGGAAGGGCACGATTGGAATGCCGGAAAATCGTATGACCAGCTAAGCGGACTTGGACTTTGCCTTGCGATGATACATATCTGCATCGGCTTGTGAAAGCAATGCTTCGGTTGTCAAACCGGGCTTCCAAAGGCTGACACCGATTGCAGCAGTAATGTGGACTTTAACGGACTTGGCATCATTTTTAACTTTAATCGGATAGGTGCCCCAAACCCATTCTTCGATTCGCTCGCGGGCGGAATCCGCCTCTGTGGTCTGACCGGAAATGATCGCAAGGAATTCGTCTCCTCCCCATCGGCCAACCAGATCGAATTTGCGAAAGACCTGCTTCAGTTCTCCAGAAAATTGACGGAGGATCTGGTCGCCGGCCAAGTGGCCGTAGGTATCGTTGATTTGTTTAAAGTCATTGAGGTCAATCAGGAGCAAAGCGAAAGGTAGCGCACGCCGCATCCGAGCGGCCAACTCGGTTTCTATATGACGCCGGTTGGCAAGCCCGGTGAGAGCATCAACGGAAGCTGCTTGTTCGGTTTGTTCGAGTCGGCTGCGGTAATT
>Ga0105046_10005862_pt1 | contig 19414 bp, 20 predicted proteins | sample MAT03_FD_78385 | JGI IMG/M metagenome (GOLD analysis project Ga0105046, IMG submission 78385) | Freshwater microbial communities from Lake Fryxell liftoff mats and glacier meltwater in Antarctica - MAT-03 (megahit assembly) | ecosystem: Environmental > Aquatic > Freshwater > Ice > Liftoff... | reverse complement strand
CCGTCAGTTGCGGGCCGCATCCCACCTGGCTTGCCAGCGCGAAGTCTGGGACCGTTGCATCAACACCAGCGAACGAGCGCGCGAAGAGATCGACATCCAGCAGCGCTTTCCGACCCCCTTCAGAGCCGCCATCGAAAGCCGCGCCCGCGCTGAAGGGCTGGACCCGGCACTGGTGATCGGCCTGATCCGCCAGGAGTCTCGCTTCATGTCCGAGATCCGCTCGCACGTGGGTGCCTCGGGGCTGATGCAACTGATGCCGGCCACCGCGCGCTGGACCGCCAAACGCGCGGGTGTGGACTACACCAACAGCATGATCGCCGATCCCGAGATCAACCTGCAACTGGGCGCGGTCTACCTCAAGCATGTGCTGGACGAGTTCCAGGGCTCGATGGCGATGGCCACCGCAGCCTACAACGCCGGCCCCAACCGGCCGCGCCGCTGGCGTGAAGGCACGCCCATCGAAGCGGCGGCTTGGGCAGAAACGATCCCGTTCAACGAGACCCGTGACTACGTCAAGAAGGTGCTTTCCAACGCGGTGGTCTACAGCGCCTTGCTTAAGCAGCGTTTGCCGCCCGACCTGAAGGGCAAGCTCGGCGGGCCGATTGGCCCGCGTGAGGCCAACGCGCCGGCCTCCAACCGCGAAATTCCCTGATGTCTGGCTGTGTTGGCCACCCCTGAGAATCCACTTTGAAAATCAAGAACATCCTGATCCTGGGCGGCACCGGTTTTGTCGGTCGCTCGGTGTGCGAGCGGCTGGTGCGCCGCAGTGGCGGCAGCGGCGGCAGGTTGATCGTGCCCACCCGACGGCGCCTGAGCGGGCAAGATGTGCAGAGCCTGCCCACGCTGGAACTGGTGCAGGCCAATGTGCATGACGAGCGCGAGTTGAGCGGCTGGGTGGCGCAGGCCGACGCGGTCGTCAACCTGGTGGCCATCCTGCACGGCACGCCGGCCGAGTTCGAGCATGTGCATGTGCGGCTGCCGCAAAAGCTGGTGCAGGCCTGCACGGCTGCGGGCGGCAAGCGCCTGGTGCATGTCAGCGCGCTGGGCGTGGGGGCCCATGCACCGTCCAACTACCTGCGCAGCAAGACTGCCGGGGAAGCCGTGCTGCGGGCTGCGACGGACCTGCCCTGCACAGTCCTGCGGCCCTCGGTGATTTTTGGCGCTGAAGACCGCTTCCTGAATCTCTTTGCCAGCCTGCAGGCGGTGGCCCCGGTGCTGCCGCTGGCCGGCAGCGAAGCGCGCTTTCAGCCAGTGTGGGTCGAGGACGTGGCGCAGGCGGTGGTGGTTGCGCTGGACAGCCCGCAAAGCATCGGCCAGACCATCGAGTGCGCGGGCCCCAAGGTCTACACCTTGAGTGAGCTGGTGCGCCTGGCCGGCCGCTGGTCGGGCAACGAGCGGCCGCAGATCGCCTTGCCCCGGGCGCTGGGCCGCTTGCAGGCGCTGGCGATGGAGTTGCTGCCGGGTGAGCCTTTGATGTCCCGCGACAACCTCGATTCGATGGCCCAGCCCAACGTCGCCAGCGGCCAGTTCCCGGGCCTGACCACACTGGGAATCACGCCCACAGCGCTGGAAGCGATCGCCCCGGTCTACCTGGGCGACAACCAGGCACGCGCCAGATTCGACCGCTGGCGCCGATTTCGGCGCGGCTGAACCCGCCTGCTGCACCGATGTGGCTTGAGCCCAAGCCAGCCGACGCTGCATTCTTTGTCGTTGGCGGTGCCGTGCGTGACCACCTGCTGGGCCTGCCGGCGAGCGACCGCGACTGGGTGGCTGTAGGCACCACCCCCGAGGCGATGCAGGCCCTGGGCTACAAGGCCGTGGGCAAGGATTTCCCGGTGTTTCTGCACCCCGGCAGCGGCCAAGAGGTGGCGTTGGCGCGCACCGAGCGCAAGCAGGGGCGCGGCTACCGCGGCTTCACGGTGCACGCCGCGCCGCAGGTCACGCTCGAAGAAGACCTGATGCGGCGCGACCTGACGATCAACGCCATCGCCCAGGCCGAAGACGGCCGCCTGATCGACCCGTATGGTGGCGGGCGCGACATCGCTGCGCGCGTGCTGCGCCATGTCTCGCCGGCATTCGGCGAAGACCCGGTAAGGCTGCTGCGTGTGGCGCGTCTGGCGGCGCGCCTGGCGGATTTCAGCGTCGCCCCCGACACGCTGGCGCTGATGCGTCAGATGGTCGAGGAAGGCGAAGTCGACGCACTGGTGCCTGAGCGGGTCTGGCAAGAACTGGCGCGTGGGTTGATGACGCAAAAGCCCAGCCGCATGTTGGAAGTGCTGCGGGAATGCGGCGCTTTGCAGCGGCTGCTGCCTGAAGTAGAGCGCCTGTGGGGCGTGCCGCAACCGCCCGAGCACCACCCGGAAGTCGATACCGGCGTGCACCTGATGCTGGTGCTGGACCGCGCCGCAGCACTCGACGCACCCTTGCCGGTGCGCTGGGCCTGCCTGATGCATGACCTGGGAAAAGCCACGACGCCGGCCCATCTGCTGCCCAGGCACCATGGCCACGAAGCGCGCAGCGCCAGACTGGCCGCTGCAGTGGCAGAGCGCCTGCGGGTGCCCAACGACTGCCAGGCCGTGGCCGACGTGGTGGCGCGTGAACACGGCAACCTGCACGCCAGCCAGGCTCTGGGCGCTGCGGCCGTGATGCGGCTGCTGGAGCGTTGCGACGCCTTGCGCAGGCCGCAGCGTTTTGCCCAGGCCCTGCTGGCCTGCCAGTGCGACGCCCAAGGCAGAACCGGGCGCGAGCAGCGACCTTACGGCCCGGCCCTGCGCCTGCCGGGCCTGCTGCAAGCTGCGCTGGCCTTGTCCACGGCTGACATCGCAGCAACAGCCGCAGCGCGTGGCGCCCAGGGGCCTGCGGTAGGCGACGCGATCAGGGGGGCGCGGGTCGAGGCCATCGCAGCCGCGATCGCTTCAGGGCCCAGCCGGGATTGAGCAGCGGAGGCCTGCGAGGCTGAGACGAAGCGGCAGATTTGAGCGGCTTTCAAGGTTTGACCTGGTCCCACTCCGGCAAGCCTCCCCTGAACCAGTAAACCTGCTTGAAGCCGGCGCCGATCGCCTCACGGCTGGCCTTGTAGCTCTTCCAGCATTCGGCGCCGTTGCACTGCATGATCACCGGCACGTTGCGGTCGAGCTTTTGCAAGCCCGAGAAATCATCCAGCTTGGCGTCGTAGACGACATCCTTCAGGCTCTTTTCGATGTACGGAACCCAGCGCGCGCCGGGAATGTGGCGCTGCTTGAATTCCTGCTCGTTGCGCGTGTCGACCAGCACCGCGCCCTGGGCGATCAGCTTCTTGACCGAGGCCGCGTCCACCACCGTGGCGCCTTTCAGGCTGGTGGGCGTGAAGGTGCCGAGCTCTGCCACCCGCTGGTAGCCCGGCAGGCCGCTGCGCGCAGCCACGGGCTTCAGGCCCACGCTGGTGGCCGAACTGCCAAACCAGGCCGCCATCTTGTTGCGAACATCCTGCGGCAATTCTTTCTTGACCGCTACCGACAGACCCCCCGGCACCGGCCCTGAGGTGCCCAGCAGCCGCGCCACGCCGGGGTTGGCCCTGGACCATTCTTCCCAATCCTGGCGCCGGATCACCGTGGCTTCGGCCTGGTTCATCATGATGGCCACCAGGCCCGCCTGCGGGAATCGCGCGTATTGCACCTGGCGCAGATCGCGGAACGACAGGCCTTCAGCCGTCAGCAAACCCCGCGCCAGGTAGGTGTAGATCGAGTCCTGCTGCGGCAGGTAGATGCGGCCGCCACGCAACGCGGCGGCATTGGCCAGCTCGGCCTTGCCCACCAGCACATATTGGTCGTCGGGCTCGGTGTTGCCCAACAACTCGTAACCGTGCGACAACGCAGAAGCCACTACCTGCGCAGGTGCAATGAAGATGTCAAAACCGCCGCTGCGGGTGGCGCGCATCGCATCGGTCAAATCTTCGGACTGCGTGGCCTTGACGTCCAGCCCCACGGCGCGGCCGAGGTTGGTTTCGAGCCCGGTACGCGACACCATCAGGCCGTCGCGGCGGTCGGTGGGCTCCAGCACCAGCAGCGCGGTCACGCTGGCCTGCGCGGCTGAGGCGGCCAGCAACAGACCCAGGACAAGACCCGGGACCAGACCCGGGGCCAGAGCCAGGGCTTTGGCCATCAGAGCAGGTCCTTCTGGTGCTGGATGATGCGCGAACAGATGCCGTACTTGACGGCTTCTTCGGCGCTCATCCAGTAGTCGCGGTCCATGTCGGCCAGCACAGCTTCAAAGGTCCTGCCAGTCTGTCTGGCGGTCAAGCGTGCAATGCGTTCACGGGTCTTGATGATTTCCTTGGCCTGGATCGCGATGTCGGTGGCCTGTCCGCCGGCGCCGCCAGCCGGTTGGTGGATCATGAAACGTGTATTGGGCAAGCAGACGCGGCGATCCTTGGGCGGGGCCAAAAAGACATGGGCGCCGGCGCTGGCCACCCAACCCGTGCCCACCGTGGTCACCGGGGCGCGCACAAAACTGATCATGTCGTGGATCGCATCACTCGATTCCACATGGCCCCCGGGCGAAGAAATCAGCATCGTGATCGGCTCGTCAGATTCTTCCGCCAAGGCCAGCAGGCGCCTGCTGGTGGCCAGCGCCATCTTGTCGTCGATCTCGCCAAACACCAGCACAAAGCGGGACTTGAAAGACAGTTGGTCTTCCAGGCGGTCGCTGCTTTCTGCTTTGGCCGGCTTGTCGGCGGCGGCCTGCGTTGCCGATGGCGTGGGGTTCAGGGCAGCAATTGCGATGGCAGTGACAGTAGAACGAGACATGAATGATCCTGAAGGTGGCTCAGACGCTGCCGGACAAAGAGCGCCCGAATGAAATTGAGAGCTGCCATTCTTGCATCTGCGCAGCCACTGTGCTTACATCGCAGGGCTTTGGGCCAGTGTGGTCTCAACGCCCGGAGAAAGGATACGCCGGATCGTTGTACCCAGGCGTCGAAGGGTGACCCGGTGTGACGAGGCTGTCGACGAAGGTTTCGTCGTCGGCGGTGAGCGCGAGCTCAAGTGCGCCAAAGTAGTCCTGCCATTGCGCCAGCGTGCGCGGACCGGCAATCACGGCGCTGACCTTGGCGTTGGCCAACACCCAGGCCGTCGCAAAATTTGCCAGGCTGACGCCCTTGGCGGCACAGTGCTCAGCCAGCGTCTGCGCGATGCGCAGCGATGCTTCGCGGAATTCGGTTTCCATGATGCGTTTGTCGTTGCGCGCTGCCCGTGTGCCTGCGGCCGGTGATTGCCCTGGCGTGTACTTGCCTGTCAGCACACCACGTGCAATCGGGCTGTAGGGCACCACGCCCAGGCCGTGGTGGGCGCAGGCCGGCAACAACTCGACCTCGGGCTGGCGATTCAGCAGGTTGTAATACGGCTGGCAAACCACCGGGCCTGGCATGTTCAGCGCACGTGCCATGTGGACCATTTCACTGATGCGCCAGCCACGAAAGTTGGACACGCCCCAGTAGCGGATCTTGCCGGCCCGCAGCAGCACATCCAGCGCACGCAGCGGCTCTTCCAGGTCCATGCCGTTGAAATCGCGGTGCATGTAATAGATGTCGATGTAGGTGGTGCCCAGCCGGTCCAGACTCGCGTCGCACTCGCGCAGCACCCACTGGCGCGAATAGCCGCGCGCATTGGGCTGATCGGACATCGCGTTGCCCAGCTTGCTGGCGAGCACCCAGTCATGGCGCTCGCTGCGCAGCAACTCGCCGACCATCAACTCGGATTTCCCTTGGGCATAGACATCGGCGGTATCGATGAAATTCACGCCGTTGGCGTGTGCGTGGGCCACGATGTCTCTCGCTGCGGCCAACTCTGTCTGGTCGGCAAACATCATGCTGCCCAGGCACAGGGCAGAGACTTGCAGCGGGCTCTTGCCCAGATTGCGGTACTTCATCGGGGGCTCTTTCGCTTCATGGCAACGTTGGCACCCATGCTACCTCTGAGGTGCAGGTTGCCATCTGCGCTCAACATACGATCAGATCAGGCGCCGGCCCTCGGCATGCACCTGCTGCACTTGCAGCGCAGTGTCGAGCGTCACCACATCGGCCCAGGCGCCTGGCACCAGGACGCCCCGGTCGCTCAGACCCAGATGCTGAGCAGCCAGAGTGGCAGTGCGGCTTGAAGCTTCGATCAACCCCAGCCCCAGGCCGACCAGGTTGCGCAGCGCCTGGTCCATCGTCAAGGTGCTGCCGGCCAGCGTGCCATCGGCCAGCCGCACCCCGCCCAGGCACTTGCTGACAGGCTGGCGGCCCAGCATGTAATCCCCATCGGGCATGCCAGCGGCCGCGGTGCTGTCGGTGACGCAATAGAGACCCGGAATGCAGCGCAAGGCGGCGCGGATCGCGCCAGCGTGCACGTGCAACAGATCGGGGATTATTTCTGCGCTTTGCGCGTGCGCCAGCGCAGCCCCTGCCATGCCGGGGGCGCGGTGGTGAAAGGCGCTCATCGCGTTGAACAGGTGCGTGAAGCCGCTGGCACCGGAGCGCAAAGCGGCCACGCCGTCTTCGTAGCTGCCGTTGCTGTGTCCAATCTGCACCACAAAGCCTGCAGCGCGCAATTGCACGATCAAGGCCAGGTGCCCCGGCAGCTCGGGTGCCATGGTGATCAACCTGATCGGCGCCAACTGGTGCAGCGATTCCACGTCTTGCAGCGTGGCGGTGCTGGCGAAGTCGGGTTGGGCGCCCAGCTTTTGCGGGTTGATGAAGGGGCCTTCCAGGTGCACGCCCAGGACCCTGGCGCCGTCCGGCTGCGGCTGCGCCAGCCAGGGCTTCAGATCGCGCAATGCGGTTTCGATCTCCTGCCGCGGCGCGGTCATCGTGGTGGCCAGCATCGAGGTGGTGCCATGCCGGGCATGCAGCCGGGCGATGTGCTGGACCGCCGCACCGCCAGCCATCACATCGTGGCCACCGCCGCCATGCACATGCAGATCGACAAACCCAGGCAAATGCAGCGGCAAACCAGACTGCAGCACGCTGTCTTGCGTCGCTGGCTCGCCCTCGATGCTGTGCACCCGGCCGTCGGTGTGCCGCAGTTTGCCGCGCACAAAACCTGCAGGGGTCAGGATTTGGCCGCTGAGCGTGTTCAATTCCGGCCCCGAGGCGGGGGCGGTGGCGCTGGCGGGGCAGACAAGGATGCTTCGTCCTCAGGTGACTCGGCCGAAGTGGGCGCCACCACACGAAACTGCTCGCTGGCCCAGGCGCCCAGGTCAGCGCGCCGGCAGCGTTCGCTGCAAAACGGCCGCCACACGTTGGCAGCGCTGTAGAGGCTGGGCCGCTTGCAGGTCGGGCAAGGCACCTGCAGCGGCGCCCTGGGTTGGGTGTCGGTCATCTGGGAGCCAGCACCAAGTGGCCTGTCGGCACATCAAAAAGCAAGCTCAACACCATTCCTGGCCCGCCTTCATGTGCACAGTGCAAGCTCGAACGTGGTGTCGCTGCCGGCCGGCCGCAGTTTGCCATCGGCGTCAGGTCGCATGAAGCGCACGCCGACCATCAAGCGGTGCCCTGTGATCTCGGGCACCAGGCCGGTGTCGCCATCAAGGCGCACGCGCGCCAGCTGGTAGGTCTTGCCTGCCGGCAGGCTTTGCTGATAGCTGCCCACGGGCGCCATCATGCGCTGCAGGTTGCCGCTGGTGCGCAGCAGGCCGAGCAAAACAGTCAGTGCGTCTTCCAGCGGCCTGAGGGTGGCGATCCACTGCGACAAGTCGCTGCGCCTGCGATCAGCAGCCAACTGCTGCCAGCCAAAGTAGCCAGGCAAGTCAAAGGCGCAGGTGCCGCCAGGAATGCTGATGCGGCTGCGGATGCCCATCAGCCAATCGTTGGCGGTCAGCGAATGGCCGGCTTTGCCCTGAAGCTGATTGAGGCCGTTGAAGGCCTGATCGATGCGCTCGGTCACCTCGGCCAGCGCCTGCTCCGAGATGCCGGGATGGCCCCTGAAAGAGTCCATTTGCTGGCGGTGCTTCTCCAGCTCCTTGAGCACGTCACTCTTCAGGTCAGCCCTGGCCGCCACATCGATGATCTCGAACAGGGTGACGAGCGCAAAGTGGTGGTCCACCGGTTCTTCTCGCGCCAGCAATTGCTGCAAACGCCCGAACAGATGCTCCAGGCGCAGCATCGTGCGAACGCTTTCATTGAAGGGATACTCGTAAAGGACCAAGGCGGCCTCGTGTGTCGCCACAGCGGACTGGGGTCTGGGGTCTGGGAGCGTGACAGCCCTCGAAACGAGAACTCTGAACAGCCACGTCGACTGCGGATTGTTCCACAGCAGACTCGCTGCAAACCGCTACAGCAGCCTCGCTGGAAAGCGCCACAGCAGCTTCGCTGCAGAGCGCCACAGCAGCTTCGCTGCAATGCCCTTCTGTTCTGGCGCTCAGCCTGTGGTCTGCGCGCTGCTGCCAAGCGGCGAACCGCACCACAGTCGGTGCAAATCCAGCACCTGTTGACGCAAGGCTTCCAGGCTCAGGCCATCGTTGTGGATCACGGCATCGGCCAGCGCCCTGCGCTCGGGGCGGCTGAGCTGTTGCGCCACCACACGCTGCGCCAGTTCTGTGGTCCAGCCAGGACGGCGGGCCACCCGTTCGACTTGTGTGCCGGTCTCGCAATCAACCACCAAGACGCGGTGCACCCAATGGCGCCAGTGGCTGGTGGCGCTGAGCAGCGGCACATCGATGACCACCGGCCGGCTGCCTGCAGCCTGGGCTTGCTGGCGTGCCAGTTGCCCGATCAGAGGGTGCAACACCGATTCGAGCTGTGCCTTGGCCGCAGGATCGCTGAACACGCGTTGCCGCATGTGGTCGCGGTCCAGCGCCCCTGCGGCGTCCAACACCTCGGCTCCGAAGACCTCCACCAAGGCAGGCATCGCGGCGCCGCCCGGGGCCGTGATCTGACGCGAGATGGCATCGGTATCGACCAACACTGCGCCAGCCTCGACCCAGAAGCGCGCGACCGTGCTTTTGCCACTGCCGATGCCGCCCGTCAAGCCCAGGCGCCAACCCGCGGCGGCTGGCGTTGCCCGGGCTTCAGGGGCTGCCGGGACGGTGGGGGCCAGGCTCACCAGCCGCTCCAGCCCAGCACCGTGGGCACACCGGCCAGGATGACGACCAGGCCGCCCCCGGCCAAAAACGGGCCAAAAGGCACGAAGCGGCCTTCGCGCAAGGTGCCCATGGCCTTCATGCCGAGGCCCACCAACGCGCCGATCACCGAGGCCATCAGCACGATCGGCAGGATGGCCTGCCAGCCCAGCCAGGCTCCCAATGCAGCCAGCAGCTTGAAGTCACCAAAGCCCATGCCCTCTTTGCCGGTGGCGAGCTTGAAGAACCAATACACCGTCCACAAAGACAGGTAGCCCAACACCGCGCCCCACACCGACTGGCTCAGGCTCAAGCCAGGCAGCCAACCGAGCGCAGCGCACAGCAGGCCGGCCCACAACAGAGGCAAGGTCAGCGCATCGGGCAGCAAGGTGGTGTCCCAGTCGATCAGCGCCAGCGCCAGCAGCACGGCCGTGGCAGAGCACCACAACAGCACCACGGGCTGTGCGCCCATGCGCCAGGACAGTGTGGCAAACAGCGCCCCGGTGGCGAGCTCAACCAACGGGTAGCGTGCGCTGATGCGGGTGCTGCACGATGAGCAACGGCCCCTCAACCACAGCCAGCTGAGCACCGGCAGATTCTCGAACCAGCGGATCTGATGGCCACACTTGGGGCAGCGCGAACGCGGCAGCGCCAGGCCCAGCTTGGGCAGCGCCTGCAGTCCCTTGTCGAGCTGCTCGGACAAACCCGCCGCAGCCTGCGCCTGCAGCTTGGGAAACAAGCGCGCAAAGGATTCGTTGTCAGCCAACTGCCCCGCCACATCGGCCCACCACTGGCGCTCGAGCATGAGCGGGAATCGGTGCACCACGACGTTCAGAAAACTGCCCAGCGCCAACCCCAGCAGGCCCAGCACCCAGGGCGACAGCAACCACTGCAGCGGCAGACCACCCAGCATGGTGGCCTCGGTCAAGCTGTTCACCTCAGACGACCGCGCCGAGCTTGAAGATCGGCAGGTACATCGAGACCACGATGCCACCAATCAAGGTGCCCAGGATGACGATGATGAAAGGCTCCATCAGGCTGGACAGGCCCTTGACCATCTCGTCGACTTCGTCTTCATAAAACTCCGCAGCCTTGCCCAGCATGTGGTCCAGCGAACCCGACTCTTCGCCGATCGAGGCCATCTGCAGCACCATCGTCGGAAACACGCCGGTGGTGGTCATCGCCGTGGTCAGCGCAGAGCCGGTCGAAACATCCTTCTGAATTTGCTCGGTGGCTTTTTGGTAAACCGCATTGCCCGAAGCACCGCCCACCGAGTCGAGCGCCTCGACCAGCGGCACACCGGCAGCAAACATCGTGGCCAGCGTGCGCGTCCAGCGCGCGATCGTGGATTTGAGGACCAAGTCGCCAAACACCGGTGCCCGCAGCAGCAGCCGGTCCATCGTCATCTGCATCTTCTCAGAGCGCTTCCAGCTCTCCAGAAAGAAGTACAAACCACCGCCGACGATGCCAAAGATCGCCCACCACCACGTCACGAAGAACTTGGACAACCAGATCACCGCCAGCGTAGGCGCCGGCAGTTCGCCGCCAAAAGACTTGAAGACCTCCTCGAAAGACGGGATCACGAAGATCATGATCACCGTCAGCACCACAAAAGCGACCACGATCACCGCAATCGGGTACATCAGGGCTGACTTGATCTTGCTCTTGATGGCCATCGTCTTTTCTTGGTAGATGGCCAGACGGTCGAGCAGTGCTTCCAGAATACCGCCGGCTTCACCAGCTTCCACCAGGTTGCAATACAGCGGATCGAAGTGCATCGGGTGCCTGCGGAACGCTGCCGACAAGCTGGTGCCGGTCTCCACATCCGAGCGGATGTCGGTCAAAAGTTTGGTCATGCGCGGGTTGGTGCTGCCGCGCGCGACGATGTCAAAAGCCTGCAGCAACGGCACCCCGGCCTTCATCATCGTGGCCAACTGCCGCGTGAAGATCGCAATGTCCTTTTGTTTGATGGCCCTGCCGCCGGAGGTGCGGCGTTTGCGCACTTTGGTGACGAGCACACCCTGGCGGCGCAGGCTGGCGTTGACCATGGCTTCGCCCCCGGCGCGCATCTCGCCACGCACCAGTTTGCCGTTCTTGTCCTTGCCTTCCCACTCGAAGACGATTTCTTTGGGGGACTTGCCAAGTGTTGCGGTGGCCATAAGCAGCAGCAATCCAGTCAGGGTTGGGGGTCAGGTCGGCAATGAGCCTGCGACACGATAACAAGGTCCTTCAGGCCGGCAGCTTGAAGCGCCGTGCGCTGATGGTTGAGCCCGACGCCAAAAACGGCAACAGCGGCAAAGCTTCACTCGTTCGTGACGAGAATCACTTCTTCCAATGTCGTCACTCCAGAGCGAACCTTGATCAGTCCGGACTGACGCAAATCACGCACACCCTCTTCTTGCGCCTGTTTGGCGATGTCCAGCGCACTGCCTTCGCTCAGGATGATGCGCTGAATGGCCTCGGTGATCGGCATCACCTGGTACAAACCGACTCGCCCTTTGTAACCGTTGTTGCAGGCCGAGCAGCCTACCGCGCGGTAGGGCTTCCAGTTGCCGTCCAGCTCTTCGGGTTTGAAGCCGGCCTTGAGCATCGACTCACGGGGATAGTCGGCCGGCTTCTTGCAGTTTTCGCACAGCTTGCGCGCCAGGCGCTGCGCCGTGATCAACAGCACGCTGGAGGCGATGTTGAAAGGCGCCACGCCCATGTTCAAGAGACGGGTCAGCGTGGAAGGCGCGTCGTTGGTGTGCAGCGTACTCATCACCAAGTGGCCAGTCTGCGCAGCCTTGATGGCGATATCGGCGGTATCCAGATCGCGGATCTCGCCCACCATGATGACGTCCGGGTCCTGGCGCAAGAACGATCTGAGCGCAACGGCGAAAGTCAGCCCAGCCCGATCATTGACGTTGACCTGGTTGATGCCGGGCAAGTTGATCTCGGCCGGGTCTTCGACGGTCGCGATATTGACGCCTGGCTGATTGAGGATGTTCAGGCAGGTGTACAGCGACACCGTCTTGCCGCTGCCGGTGGGCCCGGTCACCAGGATCATCCCGTAAGGGCGGCCGATGCACTGCAGCAACCGGTCTTTTTCGATCTTTTCGTAGCCCAAAGCCTCGATGCCCAGCTTGGCGCTGGACGGATCCAGAATCCGGATCACGATCTTCTCGCCAAACAGCGTGGGCAGCGTGCTGACTCGAAAGTCGATCGCTTTGGTGCCGAACTTCAACTTCATGCGGCCGTCCTGGGGCACCCGCTTCTCAGCAATGTCCATGCGGCTGATGACCTTGATGCGCGAAGCCAGTTTGTCCTTGATCGCAATCGGCGGCTGCGTGATCTCGCGCAACTCGCCGTCGATGCGAAAGCGCACCCGGTAGTGGTACTCGTAAGGCTCGAAGTGCAGGTCTGAAGCGCGCAGGTTGATCGCGTCGATCAGCATCTTTTGCAGAAAGCGCACCACCGGTGCGTCTTCGACATCGGTGGCGACATCGCCACTGTCCGGTGCCGGCGCTTCTTCTTCGGTGACGTCAAAGTCAAAGTCGCTGCTGGCCAGGTTCTCCAGCACCTCGTTGGCGCTGCTGGCGGAAGCATCCAGCGAGCGCATCAGCTTGTCATACTCGACGATCACCCACTCGGGCGTCAGCTGGGTGGCGAACTTGATGCGCTCGGCGGCCTCATGGTCGGTGGGGTCGGCCGCGCCAATGAAGATGCGGTTACCCCGCTTGCCCAGCACCACCAATTGGTATTGCACGACGATCTTGGGGTCGACCAGATTGCGCGGCAGCCGCTGTGCATCGACGGCGTTGAGATCGATCACCGGCAACGCCAGCGCGCCTGACAGCGTGTGCGCCAGATCGTCGGGTTTGACCGCACCGGCGCCCATCAGCGCGCTGACAAAACTCACCTTGCGCTCGCGTGCAGACTTGATGATGTCCTCAGCCGCCCTGGCGCTGAGCTTGCCGGCGTTGACCAACACCCGGGCCACACCAGACAGCGTGGAGGGTGCAGACTCGGACTGGGTATCAACGGCCATCTTGTTCATTCACGGGGGTTGACGGGGCAGCATTGCCAAAGGCGTGAAGCATGCCATGAACGGTGAGCAATCCAGCCCTTGAAGCCCAACGCCAAGGGCCTGGGCCGGGCGCAAATCGGCATTGCAGCGAATTACTCGCCTGCAGCGTGGCGGAATTCACACTGATCGCGACGTGCGTGGCATGCAGGCAGCACGGCCAAGGGTGGCGCAGCAGGCTGCGCCGAATCTCGTCACGGTGCGATGTACAGGTTGGTGCCTGAGCTGACGCTGCAGTCGTACTCCATCATGAAGGGCTGTTCGGTCCTGACCCGGCCGTCTTTGCCGACCCGCAAGCCCAGTGCTTCGACGATGGGCATGCTGGCGGCGGGCACGATGCGCGCAGCGTAGTCGCCCGCGACCAGCCCGCGGCGCAGCCAGCGATCGATCTTGAACTGCGTGAGCACCAGCGCCTGGTAACAGGCACGCTCAGGCTCGGCCGCGTCGCGGATCTGCTTGAGGCTGATGATGCCCACTGACTCTTGGCTGAAGGTCTTCATCAGCGCTGACAGCAGGCTGCCGTTGTGCTGGTCGACCAGGCCGGCGGGGCCGAAGATCAGGTCGCCGACTTCGTGCGCCACGCCCGTGATTTCGGCCAGCAGCGCGTCAAAGCCGGTCTTGCTGTCGATGCGCTGGATCGTCACCAGATCGACCAGGCGGGCCTGCGAATCGCTGCCGCGGCTGGGCAGCGCAAGCGTGCTGAGTTTGAAGAGTGTGTCGTCATCGGGCGCACCGAAAGCTGCGGATACTCAATTTCTTGAAGGTGTAGGGCGGGGGCAGTTCCAGGTCGGTCAGTCCGGGCACGTATCTTGGCAATCGAGAGCGGCTCTGCATGGGTAAGGCGGCGGCTTCAGCGGTACGTTCGCCGAAGATGGGGTGGCTGCTGGCGGTGCCTCCGGTGATGGCGCGCGCAGCCTGCAGGCCACCCAGCGTGGCCGACTCGACACAACCGACAGGGAAGCCGTTGTAGACCCAGTCGCCGGCCAGCACCAGATTGGCGAACTGGCTGTCGCCGGCGGCCAGCCGGTGGCGGGTAGACCCTGCCGCGCTGAGCACGTAGCGCTCGCTCGGATCGATGTTTGCGCCCCAGAACTGCGCGTCGAAGCGAGCCACCCCGTCACGGCCCAGCGCATCGCTCAGCCGGTTCCAGTCCAGCCCCGGGCTGGCGTGGGTGTCGTTTGTGCCGTATTTGTCGCTTGTGTCGCTTGTGTCGCTTGTGCCAACAGCGCCGCAGCCGGCTCCAACTGCACCTGACCCGACGCAGCCGCCATCGCTGCGCTCGCCACGCGGCGCAGGGGCTCCCCCCACAGCACGAAAGCCTTGTCGCCGCCGGGCAGAGTCAGGTGTCGGGTGTGCAAGGCACCGACGGCGACACCTGCGTGCACGCTCAATGCAACCTCGTTGGTGTGGGTGTTGGTGTGGGTGTTGGTGGCGGTGCCCGTGCCCGTGCCGTTCGGTTGCACAGCAATGGCCTGTGCGCAGTCGCGGGCCCGGCGCACAGCGCCGCCGAGCCCATCGCCAAGCGGGCGGAAGCTGGCCAACAGGGCGTCGCCAGCGAAGCGTTCGACCTCACCGCCGCGGGCGTACACCTCGCGAAGCATGACCCCGAATGTGGCATTCAAATGCTGCGACAGGCGTTCCGCCCCAATCGCACTCTGCTCGGCCAGCCGCGTGGCCAGCGTGCTGTAGCCGGAAACGTCGGCCAGCAGCACGGCTGCGTCGAATTGCTCGTCAGGCGCATCTGCGCCATGCTGCAGCAGGGCTCGACGCAGTGCTGCCGGAGCGAAACGATCCCAGCCGGCAGCACCGACCTGGGCAGGTGAAGGATGGTCCAGCGTCACATTTTTCAATCAGCTGCTGCTTGCAGACGCGGCGCGAAGACCCACCCGCTCAGCTTGAGCCTGCTTGACGATCGTTACCGGCAGCGCGGCTTGCTGCACGACGCGCTGCGACACCGACCCGAGCAATGCGCTGCGCAGGGCGCCTCTGCCGCGTGCGCCCATGATGATTGCGTCGCATTTGTATCGACGGGCCACTTCGATCAGCGCGGGCACCGGCTCGCCGGATGCTATTTCACGTTCATAGGACACGCCCGCTGCATCAAAGAGAGCTTGCGCAGCTGCCAGAGCTTGACCGCCCTCCGCGCCAGTCAGCCGGTCAAGCACTTCAGCGTCGGGCGAGAGCAGCGTCTCGTACAGATAGACCGGTTCTTGCACTGCAGCAAGGACGAAGCTGGCCTGCAGACCCGCCTGCACCAAGTGCAGCGCGTGGCGCGCGGCCTCCAGCGCAGGCTCGGACCCATCAACGGGGATCAGGATTTTCATCATTTGCCTGCGGATGCTACTTCCAGGCCAGACCTTGGGCCAGACCCCGTGGATCGAAAGCCCCGCTTTCACAGCCAACACCGAAGCCGCGATGAGCAAACCACATCAGGAAGGCCAGAGCCGGCAAAATGCCCGGCAATCCGCTCATACTGAGCTGGATCCTGCCCAAACGCCCCCTCGGTTGGCTGCTTCAACCTGCAGACGGCACCTCTCCTTCAGCTCCGGAGTGCACACATGCTCAAAATCCTGCTTCCTTTCGACGGCTCCGAAGCTTCGCTCAACTCGGTCCGGCATGCGCTGCAGCTGGTGCGCAGCGGCCTCACAGCCAGCTTCGTTCTGGCAAACGTCCAGACTCCGGCGACCCTTTACGAATGGATCACCTTGCATGACCCCGAGGCGATCGAGCAACTCAGCGAGGCTGTCGCCGCGCGTGTGCTTGCGCCGGCAGAAGCGCTGCTGAACGAGGCCAAAGTCGAATGGGAACCTGCCGTCGCCAACGGTGACCCTGGCCACGTGCTGGCCGAGATGATCGAGCTCCATGGCGTCGATGCCGTCATCATGGGTGCTCGGGGCCTTGGCGCCGCGAAGGGCTTGCTGGTCGGATCAGTGTCCCAGTGGCTGTTGCAACACGCAGCGGTGCCGGTGACGGTGGTGCACCCCAGCGCAGCCGACGATGATTGAGCTCGCCACCGTGGCTGTGCCGCTGAATCAACGTCAAACAAACCGGTACAACTTGCGGCAATCGGTGCCATGGCCTGGGGCCATTGCCTCGAGCCATCGGGTACAGATGCACCGCCTGGAGCAGGTCATGCTGCAGGGCTTTGTCTACATCAAGGCCGCGCCGCCCAGCAATGCCATCGCCAGCAGGACCACGAAGATCACGATCGCGATGTAGAAGAGGATCTTCGCAATGCCGGCCGTGGCCGCTGAAATGCCTGAGAAACCGAAAAAGCCGGCGATCAAGGAAATCACGAAGAAGATGAGGGCCCATTGCAGCATCGTTGGTTCTCCTGGTTGGAACAGGTGAGATATCGGCTGCTGACGATGCATCGGGCAGACGATTCATCGGGCAGCCACACCCGGGGCTGGCAAACGGCTTGCCTGCATCCCCTTCATATGCAGCAAGAAACGCCTTCCAGCCTCGAACTCTTCGGTCTTCGCAGGCGTATACAGCGCGTGGCAGATGCCCTGCGCCGCATCCTGCGGCAGTGGCCAGTGGTGGGGGTGCCCGTGCAAGCGGTGCAAAACTACATCCACCACCAAAGTGCCAACCAGGCCGGCAGCGTGGCGTTTTCGGCTGTGTTGTCGCTGTTTCCTTTGCTGTTGTTCACAGCTGCAGCGGCAGCCTATGTGGGCCAGCCCGGAACTGCGGCGGCTCTCTTGAAGCGGCTGCTGGAATATGCGCCACCGCTGGTGGCGCAATCGCTGTACCCCGTCGTCGAAAGCCTGCTTGCGCAACCCAGCCGCACGATGCTGACGGTGGGTGTCATCGTCACCGTGTGGACGGCCTCTTCTGGCGTGCAGGCGGTACGCACCGCGCTCAACCGCGCCTATGGCGTCGAGCAAGCCTTGTCCTTCTGGAAGGCGCGCCTGAAGGTCACGCTGTTCACGCTGGCAGGCACGGCTGTCGCGTTGCTGGCCTTCGGCACCGTGGTGGTGTGGCCCTACCTTTGGCAAGCCATCGATTTCAGCGGCGCCGGTGGGCGCGGGCTGTCGTGGATCGGTGTGGCGGTGCGCTACGCGCTGGCGTGGATCACGCTGGTCTTGTTGTACGCCGCGATGTACGGCTGGCTGCCCGACAGGCGCCAGCAGATCCGCAGTGTGCTGCCGGGCGCGCTGGTCGGCGCGGCGCTGTGGATCATCGCGGCGGCCTTTCTGTCCTACACCCTGCACAGCGCGGGCAAACTGGCATTGGTCTACGGCGGCTTTGCGGGGCTGGTGGCCACGCTGGTTTTTTTGTACGTCAGCGCGGTCACCCTGATCTATGGTGCGGAAATCAACGCCGTCATGGCGCAACGGCGTTCAAGGGATCAGCCGAGCAAGCGTGGATTCATCTGCCAGGTCGAAAATGTCAGCGCCGCCGCAAACGACACCCAGGCCAGATAAGGGATCAGCAGCGCCGCCGCGGGCTTGCTGAAGCGCCAGAACAGCGCGATCGTGGCAGCCAACACCAACCACAGCAAGACGATCTCTGCAGATGCGACGGCACCCAGGCGCCAATCAAAGAAGAGCCAGGTCCAAAGCGCGTTGAGCCCCAATTGGGCGATGAAAAAACCCAGCGCCATGCGCGCCCCTGCAAAGCCGCGCACGCGCCACACCAGCCACGCGGCCACGCCCATCATCAGGTACAGCAGCGTCCACACCGGGCCAAACAGCCAGGCTGGTGGCGCCCAGGCCGGACGCACCAGCTGTGCATAGAAGTCCGCGGAGTTGGAGGCAGCCAAGCCACCCACTGCAGAAGTGGCATACACCGCCAGCAGCCACGCCGCCAGGCCCCACAGGGGATGGGCTTTGAACAAGGGTTGCCGATGAGTGACCATCAGCGGCGCGCGGCAGAGCGCGCTTTCTTTGCAGGCGCAGTCGCCGACAGGCACGGGCTCTGGACATCGGGCGCATCGCCAAATTCAAGCAAGGGCAACAGCGCTGCCAGCGGCGTGGCGGCGGCCAGCGCCGCTGCAGCCAGCAGCTTGCCGGCCAAACGCTCGCCCTTGACGCTGACATCCGGCTCGGCCAGGGTGCCGCCTACGGTCAAGGGTGTGCGCAGCGACAGCGGCGAGAAGTCCTTGGGTTCCACCTTCACCCGCAAGGCCAGGCTTTCGTCGTTGAGATCGACCTTGCCGTCGACGTGGAGCTGGCTGTCGCTGGTGTCGACCAGCCCGCGGTGGATCTGAACCACACCTCCATCCACCTTTGCCGCCAGCACTGCGCACTTCAGAGGCAGGATGTCGTCGCCGGTCAGCCAGACGCCCAGGGCCTGCGCCACATCCAGCCCGGCCAGTTCCACCAGCAGATGCGACACCTGCCCGTCGCGCAGTTGAGCGCCCGCTTGTCCATTCAGGGTGGCGAGAATCTCTGCGGTGCTCTGACCGGTGCCGCTCAACTCGAGCCGCATATCCAGATCGCCGCTCAGCACCATGGGCACCGGACTGTCATCCCTGGAGCCTGGCCGCAAAGCGGGCACCCAGCGCTCCAGCTGCACCTTGATCAGACGCAGATCTGCCAGCCAGCGCGCGCCGCCGTCCGTTGCAGAGGCGTCGAGCCGGGTCATGCCCTTCAGCAATCCCCCCGCCACCCCGGCCTCCAGGTTGTTCAGCGTCAGTACGCCTGCCAGCAGCGTCAAGCGGCTTTTCAGCGGTTGCAATGGCGCCAGGGTGCCGGGATCAGCCAATTCCAGGCGGCCGATGTCGATCGCCACATCGGCGTCCATGCCGCGCAGAGAAGGCAGGTCGAAAGGGCGGGAGGGAAGCACGCGCCCTGCTGGCGTGGTGGCCTGAGTGGGTGCAGACAGCGGATCGGCTGACTGGATCACTTCGGACTCGTCCAGCACCGGGCGCGGCCTGACCACATCGCTGGGGGGTGCGGTACCGATGGCCGGGCCGAGGTCTTGCAAGCGCAACACCTCGCCGCCCACGCTGCCGCTCAGCCGCGGCTGCAGGGCGCGGGTATCGAACTGCAGATCAGCGAGCAAGCGGCTGCCGCCAATGTGGGCTTCGGTGGCGACCAGTCCCCAGACGCCGTCCTGGTGGCGCAACGCGCCCCCCACACGGAAGGCCGGTGTGGACGGCAAGGTGATGCCCAGAATGCCGCCCAAATGGGCCAGCGATGCGCCCCGCAACAGCAGGCTGCCTCGCAGGCCGGGCGCGCTCGAGATGTCCGGAGCGCCGGGTGTGCGCGACACGATGCCGCTGAAGCGGCCTTCGGTGACGCCGACTCGCCCCTGCACGAAGATCTG
>Ga0105046_10005861_pt1 | contig 19415 bp, 9 predicted proteins | sample MAT03_FD_78385 | JGI IMG/M metagenome (GOLD analysis project Ga0105046, IMG submission 78385) | Freshwater microbial communities from Lake Fryxell liftoff mats and glacier meltwater in Antarctica - MAT-03 (megahit assembly) | ecosystem: Environmental > Aquatic > Freshwater > Ice > Liftoff... | reverse complement strand
TGGACGGCAGCCGTGCGTTTGTTGCCAACCACTGTTTCCTGCATGGAAAAATTGTATTTCTGGTTGCCTGGTACAGCTCTTGAATCAAAGGTTCGCAATGTTCCACCGCTGAAATTTGAGTTGAAAGCATTGTTGTAGTACACCATGCCTGCGGGCGGTGGATTGTTGCTGCTGATGACGGTTTCCATGCTGCCATTGTTGTCCATATCAAGGAATAACTGGTAGCGAAACCGGACATTGGAACCCGTACATGCATCATAGGCTGTAATGGACAAATCAGTGGGGCCTTCGCAAAGATCGTGTTTGGCAGTGGCGGCATCCCACCATGCCGGTTCATTCCAGAGCGCTGCGTTGTTGGTCGTGAGGTCACAAATTTTTACTGGCCCATGTGGACAATTTTCAATGATGGGATCTTTGGTGTCAAATACCAGGATCATCTGTTTATAGGTGTAGCAATTGGCATTCTGATCCCAAAAAATGCTGTAATTCGTTGCTGCGGAGTCGGTTGGGTTGATGAAAGTATTGGTAGGCGACCAGGGTGGGGGAGTGCCGAAGGGCGAAATAACTGGCCCAGGAAGCACAAAGGGCCGGACTTGGCTGATATCAGGGTTGGGAATTTCAATACAGACCCCATTGGGGTTGTAGGTACACCAGTTGATGATTTTCCAATTCCTGTCGATGCGGTAACAACCTTCTGGCACAACGGTGAACACGTCATCTTCGTACGAAATCCCGATGAGTTCGCAGTCTTCATAGTGAATGACTGGCTCGCCATAATTACCTGTTCCGTTACAGGTGTTCACGATTTTATCGTCGGGCATTTTCAGGAAGTAGTACTGGTTGTAGTCAAGCACAATTTTTTGGTTGCATTGACTCATGTTGCCCGCACAATCAATGGCCTTAAAAGTTCTGAAAATGGTGCCCTTGTTGCAAATCGTGTCAAATTGATTGTAATTGGCCCAAGTAATGATGGTATCCAAGCAGCAGTTGTCCGTGGCTGTAGCAAAACCAAAAGAAGCCAATGTGGGGTCAAAGAAGGCGCAATCAACCGTCAGGTTGGCTGGTGGGGAACAAATTGGCTTGATCTTGTCTTCCACCAACACTTGCACCATACAATCATTGTAGTTTCCAGCACAATCATACGCCCGAAATACGACCAGTATCGTATCGCCAATATCACTGCAACAGAACCATACAGAAGGCTCAAAATCATTGCTGCCAAAGCAGCTTTCATACATACGCCGGGCGTAAAACGTCGTTTGGCAGCATTGGTCATACGAACCGTCATTAAATGTTTCCGCAAAAACTTCCGCCAAACCATGAATGTTCAAGGCAACTTTGGTGTAGGAATCACAAGCCGCAACAGGGGGAATTTTGTCTTCAACCACCAATGAAAATGAACAGGTACTTGAATTGCCACAGTCATCAATGGCGCGGTAGGTGACGGTGTGCGTGCCTTGAGGCAGGCAGGGGCTGTATCCATATACGCCAAGGGTGTCTGAATCCCAAAGGTTGTTATTCGGGAAAGTAGATGGTGTGCCGGATATGGGGTAGGTAGCGGAGGAGTCGTTGGTCCAAACATCGAATGTTTGAATAATGCCGTCTATCCTGTTAATACGGGAACAAGTGTCTTTGATTAGCACATCGGGCAAATCAACAAGACTGCAACAGGTAAATGGGTCGATGCTGACTGTCAAGGTGGCAGGACAGCTAAAAACAGGCCCTTTGATGTCTACTATTTTGATTATTTGTTGGTGGATTAAAAAGGAAGGTTGTCCATTCTCAGGACAGTCTTCTGCTACCGTCCAACTGCGCAGGATTTTTCGGGTGCCATCGCATACATCAATGATATCATCAATGTACCCAGCATTCATTTCACAATAAGCATTGTTGGGGTACAGCGAAAAGTTGTGGCCGTATTCCGTTATGAATGGCGCCCCCGTAAACGCCGGATCGGCAGAAGGCTTTTCACAACTGATGGTAGTGTCAGCAGGCCAGTGTACATCCGATAAATGTTTGCGCACAAAATAGATGATTTGTGCGCAGTTGGCTTTATTGCCGGAGCCATCGGTGGCAAACCATTCCCGGCGTACCCATGCGCTTGAAATAGCAATGCCATTGAGTGGAAGGGCACATGGAAGATTATTGAACTGATCCACATAAGTTAGGCTAAAATTCCCGCAATTATCACCCACTTGGGGAAAGCCTTCAGCTATATCCAACTCATTCAGGAGGTATTGGGGCGAATAATTGGCTATGGCGCAAGAATAAAAGATGTCTTTGCAAACCAAGGTTGGCGCGAGCTTATCTTCAATTTTCAAATTTCCCCAGCAATAATTCCCGGTGCAAATATCGGTCACCTGGTATGTCAAGGGTTGGCCAATCCTATCACATCCTATCGGATTTCCAATAGTAATGCCTTGATTGTCAAATATGGCTACGGAAAAGAAAGCGTAGTCATAACTGCCTTGTAGTACCGTTTGAGGTAACACTTTGGCTTGCCCTTGAGCATCAAGGGAAATGATTACATTGTTGTTGCAGGACAGTGGGCCTGGCTGGTGTATCGCTACCAGGATAGAAGCACTGGCTGTAAGCCCACTGGCATCACTCACCGTGACACTGTAGAGTCCCGCGGCAGCAATTGCCGGGTTGGCGATTGTAGGGTTTTGTACAGTAGAAACAAAACCATTTGGGCCATTCCAATGCCAAGAGGAGGCTGCTCCCCCTGTTTCAAAAAGCGCCAAAACGGGCGCTCCTGCACAAAGTGGTGCATTGGTGGAGATTGTAGCAATGGGTTGAGCTTGGGTACATGCTACAAAAATAATAAACATAATCGGATGCAATAGGCGTTTGCCCATGCTGGGAGTAAGGCTTAACATGATGACGGTCTTGTGTTACGATTAAAACGAATCCAACTATTCATTGAATTTGAGGTAAAAATGAGCATTGTTTTTAAATTATCAAAAACTGCGTACCACAATTAACTAAAAACGATTAGATTAGGCGCGTTTTATCTTTGTTATATAAAACAAATTTTAGCGGACCGAGGGCAGTTAAAAGTTAGCGGCCAGACGAGCGACTCGTCTGACCGCCCCTTTCAGGAGATTAAATCCAGAAAATTCGGCGTGTCTAGACATTGATTACCTACAACGATGTCTTATGCTTTGGTCGTGGTAGTTGTCCGCCGTATTTGGAATAAAGGATTAAATATTTATTAAACAACTCTTATGCTTCCCTTTCAGTGGGCGAATGCGAGCGCTTCGACTTTTCGAAGCGCTCACGCCCGTGAGTGAAAAGAGCAACTATTTCTTTCAGGGAGGTTTCATGGTTTCATAGTTTCATAGTTTCATGGTTTACATTATCCGTGTTAATTTTGAAATACTATTTCAATGGAATGAACAGATCGCGTAAACCATGAAACCATGAAACCCTTAAACCATGAAACCCCTTATTTTGATTGTATCATCTTCTTCGTCGCCGCATCAGTGCTTGTTTCCAGCGTGTAGAACAATACGCCACTGGTATTCACCATTGCTTTGTCGAGCATGAAGCTGTTGTAGCCTTTGGCGAAATCACCTTTTTGGGAGTAAACCAATCGGCCTGATTGGTCGTAAACCGTGAGGTGTGCAGTTGTGGCTTCGGGCAAGTGGAAACCAATGTTGGTGCGGTTGACAAATGGGTTGGGCTGGTTTTGATACAATTCAAAGCCTACGCCAGTGAGTACCGAACCACCTTTTCCATTGAACCGGAGTGCGATGGACAAAGACTCTACATCCTGCTGGTCGGCATTGGCAAACCTGTAGCCTTCTGCCTTCGTGACGCGGCTGGACAGCGCCAACATTTTGCTGAGTTCACCTGCCCGGCGGGCCCGCAGTTTTAGCGTAAATTCAGCTTGTTTATCGCCATTCCAGGAAGTGGTCAAAGTGCTTTCTTCCGGGAAGATGGCAAAATTGTCGGCCTTCATATTGTCGTTCGTTGCAATGTCCACCAGTTCAAAATCGTTGTAATTCAAGGTGAATTGATAGCCAGCGACCATTTCTGTTGCCTTGAAATTCACATCGATTACCTCTCCGGCTTTCACTTCGCGGTCTTCCACATCAAATATGAGTGTTCCAACGCTTCGGTCTTCGCTGACCATCAAGGAATTGGCTACTGCTGTGTTGTTGACATCACCGATTTTGATCGCGACAAAATCGTCGGCCATCGCATTTGTCTGAATATCCGCTACGGATTTGCTTTCTGGGAACGCACTTGCAAACGGATTGTCCGGGTTGGAGAAAGCAAAGGATTTATCGACAAACCTCCAGCTTGTATTGGCTGGGAACTCCTGATAAATACCGAGGATGAGTTTGCGCAGTTCAACGATGTCAAAAGTGGTAATGGAGTTTGACATGTTGGCATCTGCGGCAATCATCTTGTAAGGAGAGCCCAGTGGCTGAATCCCGAGAATATGCTTGCTGATCAAAACCAAGTCGTAAGTAGTGATACCGTTGAGCGGATTGTCATCCTTTGTCGGCGTCACCTTGTAGTTTGAAAAGATGGGTACAGAATGTACAAATCCATAAGAACCTGCATTATTCGTCATGGAGAAGTAGTTGAATGCCGGGCCTGCCTGGTGTTGTCCCGATAATTCGACATCGCTTTCTTCCAAGCCATCGTTCGACGCTGTTTTCAAGGCACCTGACACGGTCGCCATGTCGGACACACAGAAGCCGCCGTTATCCTGCACAATGATGTAGGTTTCACAAAAATCGGCATTGCCAGCTAGATCGATCCCCCACAATTCAACGGGCTGGGTGCCTACCTCGTCGCAGGTAAAGTTCAGGTTAATGACCGGATTGCCTCCAGCATCAACTGGGAAACCAATACCTGTACCCGATTTACGAACACCAAATTCAAGCAAGTCTAGTGGTGTGCAGTTGTCTTCTGCATGTAGTAAGAAGTCACTTGCCCAGATGGCCAACGAACCTGTTACCGGCAAATTAGCACTCAAGCCATTGATGCAAACAATTGTAGGCGCCTTGCAATCTTTTACGATGAAGGTGTATTCGCAAACTCCCTCGTTGCCACAGCCGTCGCCTACGATCCACTTTATTTTGTGGGTGCCGTAAGGCAATTCTGGTATGCCAAACGTGTTTTGCGCCGTCTGGGTGTTCCATCGCACTGCCGCTGTTACAGTGGTGCCGCTGGTGGTGGTTTGCAGGGCGAACTTATACTTCTGGGTGATCGGAATCAGCCGCTCATCAAAGATGCGGGATGTACCACCGCCGAAGTTTGGCGTGTTGAAGTTGTTGTAGTTCACCGTTCCAGCGGGTGGCGGGGTAGTGCTGTTTATCACCGTTTCCATGGTTCCATCGCCGTCAAGGTCGAGGAACAACAGGTACCGCACCGTCAGGTTTGCACCAGAACAAAGGTCTGAGGCTGAAATATTGAGATCTGTCGGCGCTTCGCACAGGTCGTTTGATTGCGTCACCGGATCAAACCAGTACTGCTCGTTCCACAGCTGCGGATTGTTGGCCGTAAGGTCACAGAACGTCACCGGACTAGCAGGGCATTGGATAATTGGCGCCTGGTTGTCGATTACTTTGATGATCTGCTTGTACGTGTAGCAATTTGCGTTAGGATCGTAGAATATGCTATAGTTTGTAGAAGTTACATCTGTCGGATTTACCTTCACAATCGTAGATTTCCACGGGTCGCCGCTCGTTTGAATTGGCGATACAATGGGCCCTGGCAGATTGGAGGCATGACTGATGTTCGAATTGGGTGTTGGGTTCGGTACTGCGATACATTGCCCATTCGGATTGTAAGTGCACCAGTTGATGATTTTCCAGCTGCGCTCTATTTTGAAACAAGCATCAGGGACTACCGTAATTAATTGATCCTCATACGTTACACCCAGCAACTCACAGTCTTTTCCAAAGAACTTAGGTTCATCATAAATGCCCGTCCCGTCGCAAACATTGATGACTTTGTCGTCTGGGAACTTGATGTAATAGTTCTGGTTGTAGTTGACCACGATGCGTTGGGTACATTGGCTGGACGCTCCCCGGCAGTCGAACGCCCTGAAAGTGCGGATAATCGTTCCTTTATTGCAAACCGAGTCAAACTGGCTGTAATTAGCCGAATGTGTCAAACCTTTTTGTCCCATGTACTCTTTTGTAGCATCCAGGCAGCAGTTGTCATAAACTTTAGCTTTCCCGTAAGACCACAGAGAAGGGTCGAAGGCTTCGCAGGAAACCGTAACATTGAATGGCGGTTCACATACGGGTTTCAATTTATCTTGAACGGTGACCAGCACCATACATTCATTATATATAGGTGTGCCATCTGGATAGGTAGAAATTGTTCCGTCAATGTTAAGTTGATATACTCGAAGTGTTATTGATTGGGTAGTGCCTACTTCACAGCAGTAGAATTTGATCGAATCAGATTCAATAGTGGCTAAATCATATTCACTTAAGCCATTCGCATTGCCACTACAGAAGCCTTTATCCAGGTTGTTGATGCAATCGCTATATGGCTCAGCACGGCGCACGGTGAATTTTATCGGACTGCATTGATCGTAGGATCCGTCATCAAAAGTCATGGCCCGCACCCAGGTAATGCCTGCAAATTCGCAGCCATTGGGGTTGTTGTAATAACAGTCCGTTGGGTCGTCTACACCGATGGAAACAACGGTTGTTTCATCGCAAGATGGCTGGGGTGGCGAATAGTCAGCTATCGTAAGTTGGAATGAAGTGCTGCCAGTGTTGCCGCAATCGTCTGTTGCGATATAGCACACTGTGTATTGTCCAATTGGAATACAAGCCATATTGGCGAAAGAAACCAGTGTATCCGAAAGATTTGGGTTGTTACCCAGGAAGTTAAACAACCCAGCAGATACATTAATAATATTGGTGACGGCTCCAGTAATAGGATCAATTGTTTTTACCTGGGCATAAACATTGTTTACACGGGAACAATCTTTATAATCTTTGACAAGAATAACCGGGAACTGAAACGTTGCGCAACAGGTATAGGGGTCTGTTGTTTCAACCATATCAACGGGAGGGTCAATAAATTCAGGCCCCCTGTCGTCGCGCACCCGAATCACCTGCTGTCGGGTCATGGAGCCCATTGCAACACATGGGTCAATAATGGTCCAATTGCGCACGATATCATAAGAACCATCACAAATTTTTACCCTTGTATCGATGTGACCAACGTTGAAGTTGCAAAAGCCTGGGCAACCGAACGCCTCCGGGAAGCCTTGCAGGCCCTGACTTTGTATCCACGCTGGTGTCGGGTAAGGATCATCACAATCAAAGACATCCTCGTCTATGCCATCGAAATCTGGCGGCATAACAATGTCGCTAAATGTTGGTCGCAACAAATTGATGATTTGGTTGCAGGTGGCAGTGTTTCCACTCAAGTCTGTAGCCGTCCAGCTGCGCGTAATTATTTTGGTGTATATTGAACTACAAGTCTGGGGCATTACCTGGTCGAAGTAGGTGAGTGTTGCCGGGCCACAAGGATCCAGGCCTACTGGTACATTGTAGCTGTTGGGGCCAGTTTGAAACACAAGGGCTGGGGTTAGGGGTACTAACCCATTCGGGAAGCCTGTACTAAAGTTGCCCGTCACCGTGAGATACAATTCCGCCAGGTCGACAACAGAAATGTCGCCAAAACCATCTACATCCGTTACCCGTACTTTCCAGGTGCCGTATGCGGGTTCTGTATCAAATGTGCTGAGCACACCGAAGCCAAGTGGCACCTGAGCATTTATGCCAGTAGAATAGGTTGGGCAATCGAAGACACCTGAGCCTTCATCGTCAAAGCGCGCAAAAATTGGCGCAGGCGCACAGCCGCCCAGCTTATTCCATACGGTTACCTTCGTCCCAGAAGGGTTTTCCAACTGAATCTGCAGGTTGTTGTTAAAGCCATCTCCAGAGATTTTTGTCTTAAAATCTACATCCGTCACTGTAGCACCTTGTGGTACGAATACAGGGAAGGTGTATTCCCGCGTCTGAAAATCCACTACCTCTTTGTTTAGAGCCGTCAAATCTGCTGCGGCGAAACGTAAGGTAAGCGTGGCGCTTTTTGAAACAATAGGGTCAATCGGGAAATTACACGGCAGGGTCACGGGCGACACAGGCGAGCAGTCGAGCAATGGAGGCTTCGAGTCAATGACCTTTATATCCGTAAAACATTGGTTGCCCACATCGTCTCTGGTGCGTACCCGGTAGGTTTTACCGATGTCGCTCGCAAAAAGAATGGGTGCTTCCCATGGGCCATTGCCCAGCGGGAGTGTTCGGTCTATCCTAACCTCGTAATCATCGTAACAGCCATACGGGCCACCTTCCAATACATCGTCGGCACCAATTACGCCGGTGCATCCGTCGCCCAATGCAATGGTGATAAAGTCGTTGCACTTTAAAGACGTGACCGGGTTGGGGAATTCTTTAACGGTCACCGTAAACGAACAGGTTGTTGAATTGCCGTTGACGTCCGTACATCGGAATACATTGACAAAAGGGCTGTCGTGGTAGTCAAGGTATTCGCCCGAAGCCTTGCCACTCAATTGTAAGGGTGCCTGGCCGGAAGTGGTTGAATAGCGCACAAACCCTTTAAATTGTCGGTTCGTAAAAGTGGCTGCAAATGGGTATGCTTTTCCAGCGCCTGGATTGGAAGATACCCGCAAGGTGCCATCATTTCCCTGTCCGGAGCCAGTTCTGTAGTTCAAGGGTGCACCAGTTTTACTGGTCAAATAAATGCCACGTGACCCTCCCGGAGGAATCACAATACCGAAACCGGGAATAGGAGTTCCCGATGCTGGGCCCGTTGAGGTAGCTAGAAAGGAACCTGCCAATGTCCAGGCACTTGGGTTTTGATCGGAACCAACCCAGGTGCTGGCCAGGTTGGTGAAATACACTTCCATTGGCCAGGTGCCTGCGTTCAAAGATGGCCCAAACTGTGTAAGTGTTAACGGGCTTGAACTCAGGTTGACGACATCGAACATGATGCCTGCCTGACCATCATTAAAGTTGAATCCAAGATCTACAGTTTTTGTTACACTGAATGGACAGTTGTCCGTACAGTTTACAGAATAACTATATACTTGGCCACATTCGCCGCCTGCCAGGTTTATGGTGGCGTTTGGCGGGCACATAACGGTAGGAAATGTATTGTCCGTCACCGTAACATTCTGGTTGGCAGAAGCAACAATAGCCCCGCCGCATGGGTCAATGAGTTCCCAGGTGATGATGTTAAAACCAACAGGGGCTGTTATCGTGGCCCCAACCACGTTCTGCAAACCACCATTGATCCGGTAACGCAGCACATAACTTGGGTCGCAACCGCCAGAAATAGTGGGTAATACAGGCGCATAAGTAACAGAACAATCCGTAGACATAGCCCCTGTTAACAGCGCTAAGTTTGCGGGGGCGACCATGGTACAGGGAGTTTTGGTTACCTGCCGCACAATAGAACTCCAGCCTGGAAATGCAATGGATGGATCCGAACGGAATTGAAAAGTAAGGGCTTCAGCAGCATTGACGCCTACGGCCGCGAGGCCAGTATTGGCCGTCACAGTGCCTGGGTTAATGTCTTGCCAGTTGCCACCGGGAAAACCGGAAATGGTGGCACCCTGAGGGCCAGGCACTTGGTTTACACCAACAGTATTGCTGTTGAAAATATAAAAGGCGTCGAACCTTGGCTCTAGGGAGAAGGTGCTGAACGTCACCTGTACCTTATGCGTAGCAGGATTCGAAGGCAGGAAGGTCACGCTGGCATTGGCGCTGTTGTTGTAGTTTCCAATGGGCCCGCCAAAGTCGTAAAAGTTGAAAAAACATGTTCCTGGTGGTGCAATTGAGAATGGGCTGCCGCCAGTAACGCCATTGTTAGCCATATTCAGGTTCACTTGTCCTTGCATACTGCCGGAGGAAAATGCCCAAATACAAGCCATGGCAAATATTAGTTTGCTGTTGCTCTTTTTCATGTGATAATGAATTAATAGTAAATGATGAGCTTGTAACGTTCGTCAAAATGCTTCCTTGAGAACCCCATTGCTCACTCATGCTGCTGGGTTCGGATTAACTCAATTGGTGAGTAGGATTCGCGTCTCGGTTTGCAAGGCGCGCAACGTAATTTTGGGTGTAAAGGAGGCTTCTTTGGAAAACCCCAATGTTGCTGCTGCTGGAATTGCCAGATCCAATGATTCGGCGACCGATGCTCCTTTGCTGAGCTCCACCGCAATGGCTTTGAAATAGGCTATTCTGCGCAGGGTATTGTCGTACAACGAAGTACCCTCGGTTAAGCCTGGTAGCTGCTGGTGGAGGACTTCCACCTGGCTGAGTAAGATCGCAGTTGCATCGGCTCCCGATTTCCAATTATATGTGGTCGCATTCACATGTGGTTGTAGCGTTTGAGCTCCCAACTGATTGCTGCATACACATAGTAGCAGGAAGACGATTGTGAGAAATATCCCTCCAGGGATTCCTCTATTGATCATTCCACTCATGTTGTCAAAAATTTTATGATTATTGAATTTGATTTATCGAAAATTGATGCTGAAAAAACCGTCCACTTCCTCCACTTTATATACTCCCGGCTTTAATTCATTGATTTTCAATGACAATGCTGAGACTATGTCGTCTGGTAGTGGACAGGATTCCTGAAGTACTAGTGTTCCTCCCCGGAATTGATTGCGCAGCAGTTTGATGCACATCATTTCCCTGGCAATCACGAGTGTTACGCCATCCCCGCCTTCAATCGGATATAGCATACCAGGTGCACTCAGGCAGTTGTTTGGTTTTGACTTGAGCTTGGGCATAGCCGTGCGGGCAGAAATTTTGCAAACACCAGTGCCCATGCAGTCTGCGGCTGGCGAGCCGAACACAACATCGCAACTCAGTTGCTTCATCCCTTTTGTGATTTCTTGCAGCTCAAAAACAGATCGCAACATCGGCGCTCTGTTCAAGCTCCCAAGCGGGACGTGTGAAGTGATAAGATTTCCCATAGTATGTTTTGTTAAAAATTAGAAAGTCTTGAAGGGGCGCCGTGGGGGGCTTCAACTCAAAACCATGCTTTATTTGTCACAAGCTCAGGCACCAATCAAGTCCAATCCCGTAATACGTGCACCAATCAAATCCAGCCCGGTGATACGCGCGCCAATCAGGTCGAGACCCGTAATGGCAGCACCGATAAGATCAAGGCCAGTGATGTTGGATGACAACTGATTTTCAGCGTTCTTTGTGGTGGTCGGGAGTGCGAGTGCGTTTTTCATGTGACTATGTTTTTTTCGTTTTTTATTCCGTTTGACATAGGCAAAGGTCTCCTCGACCGGGGGGGCATCCCAGGACACTAAACAGGGGTCAGTCGCCCAGTGGATTTTTTGTGGTTTTGAGGCTTTATTTTGATAAATTATTGATAACCAGCGTCTTGTATTGAAAATATCGACCGTTTTTCCGCTCTTGTTTTCTGTTTTTTGCCCAAATTCAGCCGCTCGCAACCCTTCTGAGCGCGACTTTTGGGGCGATTTTTTTCAATTCAGCCCTTTTCGTTTCCCTCAAAATTGAAAATGGGCATTGGAAGCAGTACTGCTTCCAATGCCCATTGAACTATTGGCGGGTATGCCAAAACTCTCCCATCAATAACTACCTTTGCCCGCCATATTTACTGATTGCGGCACTAGCTTCAGGACAGCCAACCAAATACTATCATTTTTAAAGCACCACTTTTTAATATGAAATTTGCCACCAAAGCAATACATGCCGGCATCGAGCCCGATCCATCTACCGGCGCTGTGATGACACCAATCTTCCAAACAAGTACTTACAGCCAATCATCTCCCGGAGAACACAAAGGCTTTGAATATGCCCGTACCCAAAATCCTACCCGTTCTGTATTGGAGGCCAACCTCGCAGCCCTGGAAAACGGCAACGATGCCATTTGCTTCGGATCGGGCCTGGCAGCCCAAGATGCCGTGATGAAACTGCTTTCCTCCGGCGATGAGGTGGTCGCCGTAAATGACTTGTATGGTGGCTCATACCGGCAAATGATCCGTATATGGGGACAATGGGGGCTTAAAAGCCGCTTTGTAGATATGTACGACGCCCAAAATCTGGAGCGTGAAATCGGCCCAGACACCAAGCTTATCTGGATTGAGACTCCAACCAACCCCATGCTCAATATTGTGGACATTGAGGCCGTATGCGCCATCGCCCGCAAGCATGGCATCATGACTTGTGTCGACAATACTTTCGCCTCACCTTACCTGCAAAACCCGCTCGACCTCGGGGCTGACATTGTGCTCCACTCCGCCACCAAATACATTGGCGGCCACTCTGATGTGGTACATGGATGTTTGATTGTCAAGGATTTGGAATTGGGTCAACGCTTGCATTTTATCCAAAATGCTACTGGTGCAATACCTGGGCCACAGGATTGTTTCCTCATCCTGCGTGGCATCAAAACCTTGCACTTGCGCGTACAGCGGGCATGTGAAAATGCTGCCGTGATGGCGGAATACCTGGCCGCACACCCCAAAGTAGGAGAGGTGTACTGGCCAGGATTCAGTACCCACCGCAACCATGACATTGCCAAAAAGCAAATGCGCATGTTCGGCGGTATGGTGTCTTTCGACCTAAAAAACAGCTCCGTGGAAAACGCTACGAAAGTGATGAGCAACACGCATTTGTTCACCCTTGCGGAGTCTCTGGGCGGTGTAGAGTCGCTTATTGGCCATCCAGCCAGTATGACGCATGCCAGCATACCGCGTGAAGAGCGGCTTAAGGTAGGGCTGACGGATTCACTGATCCGATTGAGTATTGGTGTGGAGGATGTAGGAGACTTAATAGAGGATTTGAGCGCGGCTTTGGCAACCGTGTAATTATTGGTATCGCCAAAGCTCTACAGCCATATCGTCCACATAAATTGCCTGACGGCTGGGGTTCCACAAATACGTTTTGATCCGATCACTGGGTTTCAACTTTTGTGGAACCCTTACAAAATAGCTGGCTTCGCCCCAAACATCTGGCTTTCCTGTAAATTTAAAGGAGCCGCTTTCATTGTAGATTCTATTGCTGGCTGCCAGTTGCTTGAACAGTATTAAGTTGTTCTGTGCATCAAATATATGAACAATGAGCAAGGCTAGTTTTTCGTGCTTATGGGTAAGCTCCTTTGCTTTGACATAGCATGAAATCGAAATTCTTAAGTAATCTCCAGCCTCAACGGGGATAGTATCGGGAAGTTCAAGGAAACAGCCTGGGCTGTACTCTTCATCACAGCGGAAGGAAAAGGCACCGCTTTTTTTCAGCTCGCGGGTAAATAACACGCCAGTAGAGTCCTCCATGTCGTTCGTTGCCAAAATTGCAACCCTTACCAGGCTGTCTTGGTCGTCATGCAGCCATTTTTTCCATCCGCTGCGCAGCAATTCAGGCTGGGTCTCATTGCTCGAATACGCAATAGCCGAAGCATCATCAGGTTTTGATTTACCAAAAATAGCCTTGTAATAAGCGGGATTGGTATTTTCGGTCAGCAACAAACCTTTGCTGAATTGCCAGGTTTGAAACAAGTTTAGCCAGATGAAAAACGCGAGTAGCACAGCGCCCAAAATCCTTGACCACTTTTTTTGCCAAACAACCTCCAAAAATGCCGCTAATGGAAAAGCCAGCAAAGCCGAAACCTCTACCATTGGGCGGGAGCCGAAACCATTGATGTAGTTCCAGCACCACCAGGAATAAATGATGTACCAATGGAGCGGCAAAAAACAAAGGATTGCCAGCCGCGCATCTGTGGCATACTTCCGCAGCCAAAATATCCCCAGCAAACTGAAAGCCATAACGGGCGTATAGATCAGCCAACCATTCCGATAGTGGAAGATGCCGTCCAATATATGTGGGTTTTTCCAATCAAACTGCTCGCCCTGGTATCCATTGAACCACCAATGCCCACTGACAAATTTCCAGTACAATGCCTGTGGCACAAGCATCAAGAGGAAAGCCAACATTGCCAGCCCAATTTTCCCGTAATTGTCGAGAATAAACTTCCCGCGCTTGGGGAAATCTGCCCATTTATTTAGACCCCATAACAAAGGGATGAGCACACAAATTACTTCTGGCGACCGCGTCAGTGAAATCATGCCGGCAGAAGCGCCGACCCAGATCGCACGCTTCATGCTTGGCTGCTCGTAAAACCGGACAATGCCCAGCAGCATCAGGGCATATAAGAAAAACAGGTAGGGGTGCGACATCCCCACAGTATAGGTGGAGAAATAAAAGAGGTTGGTCGCCAAGCCAATAGTAAGCCCCGTCCATAGCCTGGTCGTTTCATTGTTAAAGTAGGGCTTCAAGGCCAATAATAACAGCCAAATACCCCAAATGGCATAAAACAGGCTGGATATCCCAACAAAAAACATGTAGGGCCAGGAAAAGCCGTCGGTAGCAACACCCGTAATTAAACAAAATACATGGGCAACAAAAAAGAATGGGGTCTCCATTATGGCAACGCCAACGGGATATTTCACGACCCGTTTCTCAATGGATGAGGTGTACAAGTAGCTTTGTGGATCGTTTGCCCTTGGATTATATACACGCCACGCTTCCGAACATTCAGTATAATCGCCTACATCCTGGTATAGGAAAGTAGAAGGCAAATGGACATAGTAACCCCATGAATCGCCGCCAAATTGCGCCCCTTTCCAAAACCCAAAATGCAAAAAAGCAAATAGGTAGACGGCGGTGATGGTGCCGATGAGGTATTTAGTTTTCATAAAAGCAAGGTCTATTTCCCCCGGTTTAGCCTTCTGGAAGACAATTTGCGCCATATTTTATTGGCAAGTACAATCTCCTTGTCTGTCAAACCAAAATTTTCCTTCAATATCACCTGATCGGTAAATTTTAAAATGCTGTGAATATCTATTTTGTTGCGCAGCTTTTGGTCAATTTCTTTAATTAGAAGCGCATTGTCAGGCAAATACGGAAGCAGGATGCTTTCGGCCTCATTTGGCATCAATTCTAAGACTCCGCCTCCATGACTTCTTCCACAAACCTCAGAGAATGCCAAAGATAGTGAGTTGTAATAACTGGCAGTAAAAGCGTTGAGGTCAGTCTTAGGTTTCAGAAAAACACGATGCATGGTATCAGTGGTAAATGCCTTGGCTTCATTAATGATAAGCCTTGGGTAAAGATTATTACGTCTGATGAATAAAGCATCAGATATTTTCAGGGAAGGAACGACAAACCAATCATTTCGGATCCCACATTTATATCCTTTGTGAATCCCCAGGCTTTCTCCATGTTCAATATAACGTACCGCTCCTGCATCATTTTTCAGTTGTTCCCATTCTGGAAAAACCAATAGATGGGCTTTAGCTTTTGAGTTCTTGTTTTTTTTCCAATCCTCATTGTTAAAAATCGCACTGCTAACCTGGACACTTCTACCTATCAATGGTTTCGCATATTGTTCTAAACCATATTCTTTGACAAGGCTGAGTGGGACAGAAAAAAAATTATTGGCTCCAGTCGTTATTCCAACTTCTACTTTTGCAAAATTTCCAAGTTTTTGGATGTTTCTGCGCTTGGCGATTTTTTCCAGAAAGTCGATTTCTTCCTGGTCTAAAAAATAAAAAGTCCATTTGTTAGAATTGAAATCAAGGCGTTTTTGAGGGCTTCTCAATTTCTCGACATCCAAACTTTTCAGCATTTCAGCATCTCTTATTTCGATGTGCTCAATCTTGTGGCTATCAGAATTGTCTTTTTCACAAAGCAATAAAACTACTTCTTGTTGGATGTTTTGGAACACTAATTTTTCAAAAGAAATGATGTTCACCTTATTGAAAAAATGAGCAATAAATGCTCTAAGCTGTTTTGCAAAGGATACTTGTAAGATTTCCGCAGGTAATACGAATCCAATTTTGCCCCCACTTTCTTTGAGCAACAGTGCGGAACCGACTACAAAAGATACCCACGCATTGGTAAGCTTGGAATATTTTAAACCTGCTTTGATAAAAATATCCTCCGCTTCAACTTGTTGGCGTTCGTCAAAAAACTGGTATCGTATGTACGGGGGGTTGCCAATAATCAGGTCAAACCGTCGAAGGGTGTTGTTACAATAAATGTGAAAGTCATCATTGATAACCTGTTTGTTGGGCAACTCTATTCTATCAGATTTTGCGGCTTCCTCGGGGTCAAGTTCAATTCCTGTTATTGAGTTATAGGGTAGCTGAAGGGATTGTAGTTGTTCGAAAAAAACGCCGTCGCCACAGCTCGGCTCTAGAATATCAGCTTCTGTACTTCCATTGATGCCCCAGCGCAGCATAAATATAGCGATCGGCGAAGGGGTATAGAACCCTCCCCTTAATTTTTCTGCTGAGGCATCTGTGATTAACTTCATGACCCTATCCTGATATTTAATGAGCGGCAAATATACAACAAAAAGTTTTAAATATCATACAGCCTTTATTTTTTTTCAATGACGATTTGGAATGCTTCTCCCTGCTCACTTGGAGCGTACATATTCAGCCTCGCCCCAGTTAGGTTTGAAACTCTAATTAGTTCTCCGAGCTTCCCCCATGATATCGATGTGGTGTAGTTTCCCTGATCTGCCTCACCACTTGGCTTGTGCCTTACTTCAAGATCAAACTTTCCTATGTATTTATGATCAATCGTTATGTCAAAAGGCACTGTTGCGGCCTCAACGTATGGGTTTGCGCGCTTCATTTCCCAGTCGAATGCACCAAAAAGAATATGCCTGAAATACGCAGTTTGATCAATTGGATTACCATCAATTTTGAAATCACCTTGCACAAGCCGAAGCCCGCCTGTTGGATTTGTTCCTTCACCTGATGCTTGGACACTGGATGCTGGTAGACGTTCACGGCTCCAAACCAGTGCATTCCACTCAACATCATAACCCGCATCACTTGAATTTTCATCGGTATTTTGGATATCAAGTACTGGCTTTTGGTCTGCGTTGCCACCAAGAAACGCTTTGGGAGGTCTTGGAATGGCTCGTTTTGGGAATGGATTGTTTATATTTATAGCCACCTGCCCATCTTCAACGAAGGAGCTATTTTCAAATAATTTCCGCCTTTCCGCTTCAGTAGGGATAATTTTTAATTGATATAGCGCTTCAATCAATTCAACTGTAAGTGGTTTTAAATTTGGGTCACTTAAATCAAAAATCCCTTGAAAGTAGGATTTTAGTTTACTGATAAGGTTTGGATCGGCTTCCTCTTTATGAACATATTTTACAACGATAGATGCTTCTACATTTGAAAAAAGCCCTTGGGCTGTAAGGTTTGAGGAACCAACGATTACTTCAGATTCTTCTGGGCCTTCAAACAAGTAAATTTTTGGATGGAAAATGGAATGTGGGGAAGGCTGAAAAAATACGTAAGCATTCACTCCAAGTTCCATTATTGCTTCCAAAGCTTCTTTTGATGTGCCTTTTTGGTCAATGCCAACGACTATAGTCATTGATTGAAATGTTTCCTTAGCCTGAGCAATAAAAGGTGACAACCCATTGATACCTGCAACACTGGCAAATGCTGAAAACCAGGTAAATGAGTAGAATTCTTTCGTTGAAAGTAACCGGATCAAACGGTCTCCAACGGAATTTTCGATTTCATTCTGAAAACCCTGTCCCGAAAAATCAATCATGTGCGAAGCTTTTTTTCATGATAATGGCTTTGTTTTTTCAACGACCTCCGGCCGCATCTGCGGAAAAAACAACACCTCCTGAATTGAACTCTGCCCCGTGAACAACATCGCCAATCGATCAATACCGAACCCGATGCCTGCAGTTGGCGGCATGCCGTACTCTAAGGAACGGATAAAGTCTTCGTCCATGGCCATTGCTTCCTCGTCGCCGCGTTCAGCGAGGGTCAATTGCTCCTCAAACCTGGCGCGCTGCTCGATGGGATCGTTTAGCTCGGAATACGCGTTGGCCACTTCTTTACCATTGACAAACAGCTCAAAACGCTCCACAAGACCCGGCTTCGAGCGGTGTACCTTGGTCAGTGGCGACATTTCCACTGGGTAATCAATCAGGAATGTAGGTTGAATCAGGAACTCTTCCACCTTTTCCCCGAAAATCTCGTCGATCAGCTTGGCCTTGCCCATAGAAGCGTCAATCGCGATATGCTCCTTTTTGCAGTAGCTGCGCAAATCCGCTTCATCAGAGCTTTCCACATCCATGCCCGTGTACTGCTGAATGGCTTCGTACATGGTAAGGCGGCGGAATGGGCCGGCAAACTCAATGGTGTTATCGCCTACTTGAACCGTAGAGCCGCCATTGGCATCAATGGCACGGGCAACGCGCTCGAGCATTTGCTCGGTTATGTCCATCATCCAGTTGTAGTCTTTGTAGGCTACGTAGAATTCGAGGGCCGTGAATTCCGGGTTATGGGTGCGATCCATGCCCTCATTTCGGAACATTTTGGCAAATTCGTACACCCCGTCAAAGCCAGCCACAATGAGGCGCTTGAGGTACAGCTCGTTGGCAATACGCAGGTACAACTGCATATCCAGCGTGTTGTGGTGGGTGGTAAACGGCCGGGCCGCGGCACCACCGTGAATCGGCTGCAAAATGGGTGTTTCCACTTCCAACAAACCCAGATCATCGAGGTAGTTCCGCATGGTCTTTATCAGTGTCGACCGTTTCCGAAATATATCGCGCAGTTCCGGGTTCACGGTCAGGTCGACGTAGCGCATGCGGTAGCGCTGCTCCGGGTCGGTGAAAGCATCAAAAACGTTACCATCCGCGTCTTTTTTTACCACGGGCAGGGGGCGCAGGGTTTTGGCTAGGAACTTCAGCTCCCGCACATGCACACTCACTTCGCCCGTTTTGGTGCGAAAAGCGAAGCCTTTCACGCCGATATAATCGCCCAGGTCGAGCAGTTTTTTGATCGCCGTATCAAACATGGGCGCTTCTTCACCTTCCATAAAGTCGTCGCGGCGCAGGTATAGCTGGATGCGCCCGGTGGAATCTTGCAAGTTCATAAACAGGGCTTTACCTGCTTCGCGGCTGGCCATCATACGGCCCGCGAGGGAAACTTCCTGGTAATTCAAGCGGTTTTTGCTGCCATCTTCCAGCACTTCTTCCTGATAATTGGCAACGATGTCGGCAGCGAAAGCCGTCACGTCGTACATCTCGGCGGGATATGGCTCTATCCCCATTTCGCGGAGTTTTGAGAGCGATTCGCGGCGTTGAAGTTCTTGTTCGGTCATATTGAAAAAACGGTCGTCGCTGGTTCAAGGTTCCTGGGCGACTGGTTGAATGAAAAATGAAGGCGCAAAAGTAGCGCAATTCACGGGAAACAAGATTATGATGGGAAAAGTAAACGAAAGCGGATTTTTTCTTAAAATTGCCCCTTGAAATCGTTTCAGATTACCACAAAGATTATTTTACCACATAGACCACATAGCCGACTA
>Ga0105046_10005859_pt1 | contig 19417 bp, 12 predicted proteins | sample MAT03_FD_78385 | JGI IMG/M metagenome (GOLD analysis project Ga0105046, IMG submission 78385) | Freshwater microbial communities from Lake Fryxell liftoff mats and glacier meltwater in Antarctica - MAT-03 (megahit assembly) | ecosystem: Environmental > Aquatic > Freshwater > Ice > Liftoff... | reverse complement strand
TTGCTCTTGCAACAGCCGGACATCCTTCTCCTTGACGAACCGACCAACCACTTGGACGCCGAGAGCGTGGCGTGGTTGGAGCTGCACTTACAGCAGTACAAGGGCACCGTCATCGCCATCACCCACGATCGCTACTTCCTGGACAACGTCGCAGGATGGATCCTCGAGCTCGATCGCGGCGAAGGCATTCCCTACAAGGGCAACTACACCAACTGGCTGGAGCAGAAGACCGCGCGCATGGCCATGGAAGAGAAGACCGAGAGCAAGCGCCATCGGATCCTGAAGCAGGAATTGGAATGGGTGCGCAGCAATGCCAGTGCGCGCCGTACCAAGAGCAAGTCGCGCCTCGCGAACTACGAGAAGATGCAGCGAGAGACCACCAAGGAGAAGGAGGCCAAACTGGAGATCTTCATTCCCAACGGCCAGCGCCTTGGCGACAAGGTGATCCAGTTCGACAAGGTGAGCAAGAGCTACGGCGACAAGCTGCTCTTCGAGAACCTCACCTTCTCATTGCCACCTGCGGGAATCGTCGGCATCATCGGGCCCAACGGTGCGGGTAAGACCACGCTCTTCCGCATGATCATGGGCGAGGAAAAGGCCGACAGCGGAAAGATCACCATCGGCGATACGGTGCAGCTCAGCTACGTGGACCAGAGCCACGAGGACCTGCTACCCGACAAGACCGTATGGGAAGTGATCAGTGGCGGCTTGGACATGATGCTCGTTGGCGGCATGGCCGTTCCGAGCCGTGCCTACAGCGCGCGCTTCAACTTCAGCGGCAACGACCAGAACAAGAAGGTGGGCATCCTATCCGGTGGTGAGCGCAATCGCCTGCACCTGGCCATGACCTTGAAGCAAGGCAGCAACGTGCTCCTCCTTGACGAACCGACCAACGATCTGGACGTGAACACGCTCCGCGCGTTGGAAGAAGGTATCGAGGACTACAGCGGCTGCGCGGTCATCATCAGCCACGACCGCTGGTTCCTCGATCGCATCTGCACGCACATCCTCGCCTTCGAAGGCGACAGCAACGTCTACTGGTTCGAAGGCAACTTCCAAGACTACGAGGAGAACCGCAAGAAGCGACTGGGCGGCGACATTGTGCCGCACAGAATGAAGTACCGGAAGTTGGTGAGGGGTTGAAAGCATTGATCGAACGAATGCAGAAGCCCCGCCAACTGGCAGGGCTTCTGCGTTCATCATCCTATTCCTTGATGAACCGTGCGACCAGCGCACTTTGCCCTTGTCCCTGGTAATGTATGGAGTACAGCCCGTAAGGAAGGTCTCTGACATCCACGGTCGTACTACCGGAATGCATGGGGCCCGAGCGCACCAACTGGCCTGTTGGACCATGGATCTCGTACTGGCCCAAGTTGTAGGATGGGATGGTCAAGGTGATGTATTCGGAGGTCGGATTGGGATATACGTTCAGTTGGTTGCTCACCTCCTCGTTCATGCCCGTCATTGTACAAAGGCTCGCGACGGGCATGGGGGGCACTCCGCTCAGTCCCTCGGCTGTTCCCAGTTGCCCGAATTCATTGGATCCCAGGCTCCACAGTTCACCCGTATCATCAAGAACAAGAAAGTGATCGAACCCGGCTGCGACTGCCACTGCATGCCAAGGGACGGGCATAGCTGTTGCTGTAGGGTAGAAACTGAAGGGCACGGGATCGTAGGCCCATTTCCATAGCGTGCCATCTTCCATCACGGCCAGCGTAGATCCATTGGTCGAAGCAATAGCTCGAACGCCGCAGAGATAAGAGCCACAAGTGTTCTGGGTTTCGCCAGCTGGGATCGTTATCGGTGATAAAACGCTTTCCCATGTAATGTCCAGTCCAAGATTGCCATTGAGGTTGTTTCCCCATGCTTCGACGTAACCATCCCACCGCATGGCGAAGCAACAACCGTTGCTAGTCGCGATGTCCTTGATACCGCCGAGATAGTAAATGATGTCGTCCCAATAGTGGTACACCGGACCTGGTATCGGAGTGTCCAGTCCATCATAGTGCGCTACACCAGGGCCAGTACCCCAGGTCCAAACGGTGGAATCCGACCGCAGCGCCATGTGCATCCCGTTGCCGCTCGCGATCTTGATGACACTGTCAATACCCGGAACTTGCTCAGGCAGTTCTCGGGTGATCATGAGCGTTCCCCATTGCCATACAGTACCGTCTGACTTCAGCGCCAAACTTGAGGTTGCGGACGCGCTAATGGCGAGCACATCAGCAAGTCCTTGGACCTGCACAGGGTGATCGCTGTTCGCCGTTCCCCCGGTCCCCAGCTGATAGGATCCGTTGCCACCCCATCCATATACATGACCATCATTCAGCAGGGCCAACACGTGATGATCCCCAGCTGCCACGGCCTTGATGTTGTTGAACGAAAAGATCGGGTTAAGCCACACCGGAAGACCGGCACTGCTATCCGACCCCAGGATGGCGTTGCCCAGGTGATGGACGCCTGGAGCACCATTGTTGAGTCCCCATCCTTGAAGTTGCCCATCAGCACAAACGGCGATGCTGAACGTTGGTCCTGCGCAGAACGTCTGTGCACAACATGCAGCGTGCAGCAGCACCGCGCAAAGAGGAACAGTTGTTCGGCGAAAGTTGACGCGGGTTCTCATGGTGGTCATTTGCCGGAGATCGGTCTGAGATGGATTGATCGGCGATGCGCTCCTCAGTTCTCGGCGAGGTATCACTCCTTCATGAACCGCTCTACGAAAGTGGCTCCTCTGCCCGTGGTCCCTTTCAGAAGATATGCGCCCGCCCGGAGCCGATCCGTGTCGAGGGTCACCGTTCCTTGACCAGGCCGTTGACTCATACTCACTTGGCCTAGTACGTTCAAGATCTCAACGCTGGTGATCACTTCACCCGGGATCTCCAACGTGATCCCATCCGAACACGGATTCGGATGTACAGTGGCTCGAACAATTTGTGACCCCTCCGCCATGCCCACCTCAAGCAACGGGCATAGGTTGATCACCTGTCGCGCGCGGTCCCAGCTGGTCACTACATCGCCCGTGCCCAATTCTCCGCTACCGTTCCGGCCGAAGGAAAGTATGTCACCACTCACCAGTTCCACTAACATGTGTTCGTGTCCACCATCCAGTGCTCTTGCTCCGGTCACAGCGGAACCGTCTACTCGCAACAAGGGCACGGGCCTTTGCCCAAGTATGCCGTCGTAGCTGCTTCCCCAATACACAACACGTCCTTCTGCACCCACGATCGCTGCATGGAAAAGTCTGGTGGTCCCCGCCGCTCGCACCTCACACAGTACGCCTCCACAAGGATCGGCATCATCCACAGAGAGCACTTCCTGAGGGTACCACAATATGTCCAAAGGAACACCAGTGCCTGAGTCTTGCCAGACGTTATCGCCCCACAGGTAAAGCCCTCCATTGGTTCTTACGGCCATCATTTGGTGACCGCCCGCTGCTATACCGCTGATACCAGTGAGGATCTGGACCGGTGCTTGGGACTCTGTGATCTGATCTCCTTGTCCAAGCTGCCCGTACCATCCAATGCCCCATGACCACAAGGTGTTGTCCGCGCGCAAAGCCATGAATGCGCCCGATCCTGCTGCGACCGCAACGATATCGGTCAAGCCGGTGACAACGACAGGCGAAAAATTTATTCCGCCAGCCCCCTGACCCCAATAGCGTACAGAACCATCAGCAAGCACGACCAGGACATCATAGTAACCGGCCTCAATAGCTATCACGTCCGAAAGCCCGGGGACCTCCAAGGGGTTGCTGCTATACGAGATCGAACTGCCAACACCGAGTTGCCCATAAGTGTTGTCCCCGTATGTGAAGACCTTACCATCGTTCCGCAATGCCACAGAGTGATAGATACCCGACGAAACAGCGATAACACCATCAAAAGTGAAGATGGGGTTCAGGGGTGTTGGCGTGCTCGCCGAAGTGATCATGTTTCCGTGCGCCCCGCCCCAGCCGACCAATTGGCCATCCGAGCATATAGCGGTGGAAAAAAACATGCCACCGGCGCATACCTGCCCCGAACACGCAAGGATGCTGCACCAACATGCCAGAGCCATCAGGAAGGAACGGAGGATGTAGTGTGCCGAGGTAGGCTGCGCGTTATGAAGATGGGCTGTGATCATCTGCGGTCTTGGTTTGTGGGCAACTACTTGGGCGGTGCGGTGTAACTGAAGGAGAAGATCGTCCTGTTCGGAACGGTGGTGATGTTCCCGAACGATTGTCCGAAGCTGATGAAGAAGGCGTTGGTGATGCTCAAGCTGATCTCGTACGTGATGTTCATGAGGTCGGTGGAGGCCGGATTGCCTTTGCGCGATTTGAAGTATTCACCGTACGTTCTGCTGTTGAGGATCTTCTGGTACATGCCGCCGATGCGGAAGGTGAGGTTGCCCAGCTGGCTCGCTCGTAGTTGGGCTTTGTCCGTGACTTTGCCCGATGCCAATGGGATCAGGAACTTGGTCTCGATGGATGTCTGGAACGTTGGCACCACGAACTCCGAATAGCTGCGCGTCTGCGGATCCACCAGCTTCATGCCGGCGCGCAGGTCGATCTGACCACCTTTGATGTCGCGGTTAAGAGAGTCACGGCCGTTCGCGAAGTAACCCATCTTGCCCACCGCAACGTTCAGCACGCCACCCACTTGGTTGAGCAGTTCATTGCCGAACTGCTGCACGGAATCCTTGGCTGCGGGTATGAAGGTGGGGAGGCTGTTATGCAGGTACATGTCCACCCAGCTGTTCAGGATGTTCGCACTGAGCTTATAGGTGCGCAGGCCTATGCGTGGCGGTAATAGGGGGCCGGCAGGCGTACTGAGGGATGCCTTGCCAAGGATGCTCGATGTCTTTTGGCCAGGTGCAGCGGTGGAATCATTGCCTTCGGTCTGTGCCCATGCGGCGATCCCGTGAAAGATCAACAAGAGGAGGAGAGTGGTGCGGGTGATCATCAGTTCCGGATCTTGAATTTGCGGATCACGTGGTTGCCGGAATCGGCCACGTACATGTAGTCCTCATGAATGTCGATATCCTTGATGCCGTTGAACCGTGCATTGAGCAGGGTACCATCACCGGCCGCATAGCCAGCGCTAGCCGCCCCTGCGAACACTTCCGCGCTACCGGTGGCCACCAGGCGATAGATGCGGTTATCGCTCGCGAAATACACATCGCCATTGAGAGGGTCAACGGCCACTCCCTCCATCGTGCGATCGGCATTTTCCGTGTGTTGATAGATGGTGTCAACACCCGTCGTTGTGCATTTGTACAAACGGCCCCGTGAGAAAGTGCCGTTCGGGTCCGTGATAGTGACATACGTTTCATTCAAAGGCCCTATCTCCATATCGTTCGCGGTGGCGAGTTGCACTTGGTTGATCCCGATGGACCATCCTGCGATTGAATCCACGACATTCGATGTGCGGGCATCGAACAACTCGAACCGTTGCTGCTGTTGTGGAATGTCGAGCCACGACCGGATGTAGGATACACTTTGGGTCAGCCCCGATCGCGCAGCCAGCGCACCACTGTAGCTGCACCCCTGCGGAATGGAGGTGGTGTACCACGGTTGCGTGCCGCAACCTCCGCCCAAGAAGACGAATTGGGACACTTGATAGTAAGGCAATACCAGCGCGCTGAAATAGATGAAGTCCGCGCTGAGACCAGGCATGATGCTGATGGTGGGAGCGACATTGAAGGAGCAGGGGATCGTACTGATCGCACCGCCGAGGATCCGACGCACAGGACCTTGGGTGCCATTCTGCGCATCGGAGAAGTAGAGGATGCCCGTATTGCCGATGGCGATGCTGTTCAGCCCAGTGATCTTGCCGATACCGGGAAGACCGTCCGCTGTGCCAGGCTCGTTCGGCGTGCCTGCCACCACCTGGGAGAAGCTGGCCAGTTCGAAGTACGGTGCGCTGTATCCCGGGATCAGGTCCGATGCCAGGTAGTCCTGCACCTTTATGGAGACCCCGCCGGAGGTGGCGCCGTTGGGCACGCTCACCATGAGTGTTTCCTTGGCCGCGGAGTAAATGGTTGTCACCTCGGTTCCGTTGAACCAGATGTGATCGTCTGCCGCAGTGGCCGAGAAATTATCACCGATCAACAGCACCGTGTCGCCATAGTTGCCCACCGCAGGCACCAGCTGATCGATGCGGGGGCACGATGGACAGGGACAGGTGTCACAATCGGGATCCTTGACACAGCCGTGCAACACGAACAGAACGGCGGCCGGGAGCAAGATCCTGAGTATGGATCGTGTGCTTGATGCACCGAGCGATCGGGCACGTTCCTTCCCTATGAGCGTACGGTCCTTCATTTTCCTCCGTGTTGTTTGATGTACTTGCGCACTTTGCTTCCGAAAACGGCACCGCCGCATTCATCCTTGATCGACTTGCCCTTGATGTTCACCGCGTTCACATCGCTACCTGCTTCAACCAGTGCTTCCACGAGGTCCATGTTGTCCTTCTTGCCGCGCACGGCCACATGGAGGGGCGTATCCCCGCTGCCCGCCGCCTTCATGCTCACATCGAATCCTGCGGCGATGAGCAGTTGCGCCACTGGAAGATCTTCCCGCAGTGCGGCCACATGCAGCAGGTTTCCGCCGCTGGCCGGGTCCACATGGCCCTTGGCATCGCACCCGCCTTTGAGCAGGTTGGTCACCACCGGTGCGTAGCCCTTCTCAACAGCGGTGGCCATGAGCGCTGCATCGCGCACATCGGCTCCATGCTCGAGCAGGAGATCGAGTACCGCTGCCGAGCCCGAGGCCACAGCGTTCACCACACCCTCCTGCGCGGGACAACCGGCGTCGAGCAGAAGCCTTGTAAGGGCTGGGTTGTCACGGAGCGCCGAGGCCTCTACCAACCCGGTGGCGTTCAGGTCCGCTCCCTTGCTGCTGAGCAAGGTGAGCACGTCGAGCGAGTTGCCGTCCACTGCACCACGAACACCGTTGGTGGCGTCGGCCCCGTTTTCCAGCAGCAACGTCACCAAGGCAACGGAACCACGTTCGGCCGCTTTCGCGATCAGCGTTGGAGCTTGCGCGTCCGCACCGTGCGCGAGCAGCACCTTCACCACTTCCTCGCCTTGGTTGGTCACAGCGGGCTCCATGCCGGGGTTGGCATCCGCCTGCCCTTTGTCCAAGAGCAAAAGCAGCACCGGTAGATCTCCATTTCCAGCTGCGGTGGCAACCAACGCGGGGTCGGCGGTAGCGGCCCCTTTGTACAATGCCAGTTCCACCAAAGGGGCGCGACCCTTGCGCACGGCGTAGGGAAGAACCTTGTTCGCGTCGGCGCCAGCATTGGCCAGCATTTCCACGATGGATGCCTGGTCGGCGGCAATGGCTTGATCGATGCCGCGGTCAGCGATGCCTCCTTTTTCCAGCATGCGCCGCACCACATCCTCCTGTCCACGGGCGCTCGCGTTCCCCAACTCGGCGCTCGGGTCGGCGCCTCGGTCCAACAGCATCTTCGCGATCTGTGTAGCGTTGGAATCAACGGCCATGCGTAGCCCGGGATCGGGATCAGCTTGCTTGTCCAGCAAGGTGGTCACCAATTGCAGGTTGCGCTTGCCCACTGCGTATTGCATCACCTTATTGGGGTCGGCACCGGCGTTCACCAGGATCTGCAGCGTGGTGGTGCGATCGTTCTCAATGGCGCTCGCCACACCACGATCGGGATCAGCGCTGCGATCGATCATTGCACGCACTACTTCATCAAGGCCGAGTCCGCAGGCGTTCGGGAATTCAGTGATGGGTTCCGCACCTTTTTCAAGAAGCTGCTGGCAGAGCGGTACGTTCTTCGTAGCGACTGCATAGTTCATCACCCGGTTGGGTGCGGCACCGGCGTTCACCAGGATCATTACCGTGCTGGCCCGGCTGCCTTCCATGGCTGCATCAATGCCACCATTCGCATCGGCCCCCTTGGCCAACATGGCTTGTACCATTTCGTCGGCACCCATGCCGCTGGCCGTTGCCAGTTCGACGTTGGGATCGCCTCCTTTTTCCAAGGCAATGGTCAAGAGTGGAACGTTCCGGTTGGTGACCGCGAAGTGCATGCATCTTGCGGGCTGGGCACCTTGTTCCACCAGCAGTTGCACCACCTTGGGCTTGTTGCTTTCCAATGCGGCCTGCATGCCCAGTTCCGGATCACCGCCCGCACCGAGCATGGCCGCCACCATGGCCTCATTGCCCTTGCGACAAGCGGTCTCCATGTACGCGTTCGGTTCCGCACCATGCTCCAATAGGATCTGGGCCATAGCGGTGTTGTTCTGTTCCACCGCGTAGGAGAGCGTTGTGCCGGGCTTCGCACCGTTGATCAGCAACTGCTCCACCATGGCCGCCTTTCCTTTGGTCACTGCTTGCATCAAACAGGCATCGGCATTGGCGCTGAATTCCTTCAGCAATGTGGTGGCCAGTACCATGTCGCCGATGTCCACAGCGAAAGCCAATGCGGCATTTGCATCGCCACCCGCACGTACACAAGACTCCACGCCTGGAGCGCTGCGGGCCTCTATGCACATCTGCAATGCAGATGCTCTGGCGGATTCCGGTATGGGTGCGCCTCTGGTGATCATGAAGACGGCCAGATCCGTTTGCTTGTTCGTTAGGGCTATACCCAACGGACAGTCGCCACCGTCCTCGCATGCGCTCATGTCGGCCCCTGCTTCCTCGATAAGGTAACGTGCCATGTCAACCCGTTCGGTGCGGATGGCTATTGAGAGCAGTGTCTGGCCGTCCGCTCGAACGCTGTTCAAGCGCGTCTTGTGTGCGTCGGGAGCAGTGAGCAACGTCTTGAGCTGTGTGCGCTGGTTGGCGATCAAAGCCTGGTATAGTTCCCGGTCGAAGCGTTGCGCCGTAGGCTCTTGCGCAGGAGGCGCTGGCGGCGGCGGCACAGGCGGAGGAGGCGCTTGCGGAGGAAGCGCTGGCAGCGTAGGCCAAGGGAACGACTGACCGTTCGCCGAGACAGTGCAGGTTAACAAACCGATCACGATGATGATGTGCACCAACCATGTGCTGGGCAATGTTCGGGAAGCGCGTTCCATCCGTTCTGGGTCAACTGTTCGATCCATGATCCATCTGTATTGGTTGTGCAATTGTTGGGAGCCGGTGAGGCTGCGGTTCATCCTCACGCGTCATCACTTGGGCTCAAGGAGTTTCAACCACACATGCACGGTTGGCTTCCCATTGTCACCCCCGGTGAATACGGCATCGAAGGGGTACGGCGTTCCAGGCTTGCCTGCAGCGCTGAGCGGAAAATCCGATTTGACATCGCCCAGTGCATCATTTGCGCTCGACTCATCGAATTCGGTCAACTCACCGGTTACGCGTACTTTATAGCGAAGGGCGTCCGCGCACTTTCCTTGGTAGGTGAATGTCTGTTTTAGTGGGTAGGCCTTCTTTTCCTCTACGGTGACAGCGTCAGCTGGTGTCCATACGTTGAACGCACCGTATTGGGGAGGAGCAGCGGTCCATTCAACGATATCTTCGTTCTCGTTCATCAGTGTTGCATAGATGCCGCCGAATACCTGGAGGTTCTTGTCCCCCCCACCATCATCCGCATCGTCGATGGTCATGTCGCGCACCTCGAATTCGTAGGTGCAGTTCACGGGTTCGAAGAACGACGGACCGATGGGGTTGACCGGATCCCTGCCTTCGTCCACTAGATATTGGTACAACACTTCCCTTAGGATCTGCTGCTTGGCCAGGATCAGACTGTCCTTCCAAAAGAAGACCGTATCGAGAAGTTGGAACAACATGCCGAATTCCACGCGGATCGGAGCGGGTGCTTCGGCCACGGTCGTGTTCCATCCCTCCACTGTGCTGTTACCTGCCCCACCGCGGGAGTACGTCCGTCTTCGTTGGGTGCCGTTCTCCGACGTAGTTGCATACGAGTTCTGGAAAGTTGCTCCTCCACCGACCGAGCCTCCCACCTTCTTGCCTTCCCTGCCCACGGAAGCTTCCACGGACACCTGGAATTCATGTTGCGTCATATTGCTACTTTCGAAACTCTTCTTCTCGATCTCCAACTCTTCAATGAAAACACCGCCGGAGCTCATCTTCGTGGGGAAGGAGGTGCCGTAGTTGAGGATGAGTTGCAGGTACTGCTGCCTCAGCGGCTGCAATGCGGCCGGAAGCGGCTCTCCACGCTTGAACTGGTCCAAAGCGCGTGGTGCTGGCATTTGCTTAGGAACAGGCAGGTCGGCCACGGCTCTGCGGAAGCGTTTGGTGAGCTTCTGACGGCAGAGCTGCCCTTCGTCGTTCTGCCACCAAGGGTCTATGGTTATCCGGTGTGTGGTGATCTCGCATTTGCTGAAGCAATACACCCGTTCGCTCCCGGTCTTCGAGGAGTTCATGCGGGTCTGGTTATAGCTGCGGCTGCTGCCCACGCTTACCAATTTGAGATCGACGGAAACGGAACTGGAAATGTTGAAGGAGGTCATGCTCGACACTTCGCTCGATCGCGTCACCCAGGTCTTGGTCTCATTGCAATCGGCTGATCCGATCACCTGTACACGGCTTCCCCAAAGTGGGAAGAGCTTCCGGTTGTAGCCACTGAGCTCCTTCTCGTATTGGACCTCGAACAGGTCGTACGGCGCGGAACAGCTATCGCCTTGTTTACCGCTGCAGAACTCCAATGGATCTATGTAGAGCAGGTTGTACCCCTTGTAGAATCCGCCCTCGGCCATCAACTGGATCCCCTCCGCCACAAAGCCGCCCATGAGGATGGAATCGGCATTCCCGCCGATGACATCCTCGATGTAGGGATCGATGTTGGCGAGCTGTTCAGGGGTCAGTTCCGGCTTGATATAGCTCGCGCATTGCACGCCAATGGCGTTCACGTAAGTATCTGCCCGGCCCGTGAAGCCGGCGAACACGGCCCCGTAAGGAAGTTCGAGCGAGAAGGGGGTCATGGCCTTGGTGATGGCTGCCCCGTATGTGGGTGATGTACGTGAGGTGGTGGTGAACCGGATGGCATGCAGGTGTTCGCCCATGCTGCCCTTGTAAGCACCGCTTACAGCTTTAAGGCATTCACCTGGGTCAAGCTTGAACACAGCGGGCGTTCCCTGTGGCTGCCCGTGTACTGCCTGTGGGAACAATTGGCCATTGGGCTCAGCAAGCACCGCCTGTATGGCATTCACCTGCCAGCGGCCCCACACGCGTATTTCGGCCAGGCGTGCACTGGGTTGTATAGGCTCCTTGAAGTTGATGCCGCCGGAACCGCCCACCACGGGCAGGTCGAACAGGTTTAGCTTGGCTTGTTCCGCATCAGCGGCAATGACAGGGGCATCCAAGGCACACCATACGGAGGCAGATGCGGCCTGGCCTGCTGCGAGGTCGCTCGCACTCATACCGCGTGGCATGCCCACGAACCGTTCGTTCCTGATATCGAAACACAACACTTCCTTGCCCCGGAAGAAGTAGAGCATTCCACCGTTCACCTCCACGATGTCGTCCACGCCGTCGCTCCATGCATTGGGCCAGCCAGGCCAATCGGAAAGTTTGCCCAGCGCACTGCAGGTATTGGAGCGTGGGTTGTACAGGGCACGTTCATTACCATACGTGATCAGTACCGTGGTCGCGTTCCACGCGGCGGCGCCATCAATGCCTTTCCAGGTGGTCGGAAGGCCCAAGCTCTTGGGAAAGGACATGCGTTGCTGGGCGAGGTCGTAGTTGATCGCCTGGCGGCCTTGGGTAAGTGTGATGAGTCCTGGCTGTGGGGTGAAGGCCGCATCCACGCCGCGTTGGCTCCATGCCTTGGGCCATCCGCTGATCTGCGAAAGCTCGAACGGATCCTGTGGGCCGTCCAAGGTGCTGTGCACAAGACCCAAGGTGCCAAGAATGAAGAGGTCGGTCGTAGGGCCGTAGGGAGTTGCGGCCGCAATGCCGCTTTCGAAGCGACCGGGAAGGTCCCATGTAGCGCTTTGGGCCATGACCTCCCCCGTATTGCGCTGGGCTGATACCTGGAAACAAAGCACCATTGCCTGCAGTGCGCAAGCGACCTTCATGATCACGAGCTGGTGGCGGCTAACAAGGGTGGGGCGTAAGAAGCGCATGATCAATTGCCGCCAATGAGTTTGGGATATCCTTCTACAAAAGCGCCGATCGTTTGATCATACGCCATGTACTCACCACCACGGAAGAAGTAACAGATGCCATGGCCCATGTTCAGCGCCGCGTCCAGGTTGCGCCACGTAGGGGGCCAGCCCGGCCAGCTCTGGAAGGACCGCGGTGGGGACATCATGTCCAAGGGAAGGTCCCACTCCACGTACTGGTCGTCGTGGAACAGCATGATCTGCTTGGGGCTCCAGCGTACAGCCGCGTCCACCCGACCGCGCCACTCCTTGGGCAGGCCGAGTATCTCCAGCGGCCCTGCCACGATCATCTCCCGGGTGTCCAACCAGAGATAGCTGCCTCGATCGAAGAGGAGCACGGTGGTATCATTGAATTCCACCGCATCACTGATGCCGGTGGTCCATGCGGGTGGCCAACCAACAATGGAGTCGCGCATCGTAAAAGGCGCATAAGGAGTTTGCGGTGACAGTGCGTCGTAGATGATGCAGCGACCCCCGTGCGTGAATGCGACCATGCCATCGCCGAGGTCGAAGGCGCCGTCCACGCGTGAGCGAAACGGCAGGGGCAACCCGTTCCATGTTTCCAGAAGTGGAGTGCTGCGGAATTCGTCACCAGCGTTGGCTGCCGCAACAGGGTTTTGGGCAATGACCGTGGTGGGGTCTGAAAGGAACCACAGGAACAGGGAACCAATGGAGATGATCATCCGGGAGCGTTGCATGTCGATCATGTTCATGGTGGATCAACGACGCCCCCTTCTGCGCGGCTTCTGGTCCCTTTTGTTGGGATCGGTGACGGGGCCGGGATCATTGACAGACCTAGGCCGCGTGTGGCGCGGATCCGGTCTTGCGGGTGGAGCATCGGTTCGCACGCCGGTAGTGCGTGCCCGGTCGTTCGCAGGGGGCGCATCACCTTGGCCTTGTGGTCGTGCGCCTGGTACGTTTCCCGTGTGGTTCTGCGCATCCGGCAGTGGCACTCCGCCGTCCGCGGCGCGCTCCGGCCGGGGTGGGTTTCCGGGTGCTGCATCTGGCTTGGGCCTGTCCTCATCCTCGCCACCGGCCTCCATCAATGTGCTGCGCGGGGGATACTGCGTACCACGCTGCTGCTCCGCTTTTGCTTTGTCGGCCGCTTCCTTCCTCAGGCGCTTGGCCTGTTCCGTGGTCGCGTTCACTTGATCGGCTATCATGCCCATGCGGGCAGCGGGTTCTCTTGGTGCCACCAAGGAAGTGGGGTTGCGGATCTGCTGATCCTGTATGCGATCCAATGGCAAAGCGCGTTCATGCTCAACGGAATTCGCGCTCGGCGCCTGGTCATACTGGTTCCTCTGCCCTTCATCACCCACGGCAGGCACACGGTCATAGTCATCGGGTACCATGGGTATGGGAACATAGTTCCCATTGGCCGGTCGTTCGGCAGGCACACGGTCATAGTCATCGGGTACCATGGGTATGGGAACATAGTTCCCATTGGCCGGTCGTTCGGCAGGCACACGGTCATAGACATCGGGTACCACGGGTATGGGAACATAGTTCCCATTGGCCGGTCGTTCGGCAGGCACACGGTCATAGACATCGGGTACCACGGGTATGGGAACATAGTTCTCATTAGCCGGTCGTTCGGGAGGCACTACGTTATACCCGGCGGCTGGTGCAGGGCGCGCATCGGTTCCTTCCGTCGCGCTTAGCCTCCGTCCATCGTTTTCGGCGTCGGGCCTATCCCCGTCTTCACCGCCCGGTTCCATTATCCACTCCCGTTCGGGTAGCCGACCCTGGGCCTGATAAAATGCAGCTATGGACTGGTACTCGCTCCCTTGTGCCATTTCGCGACCCCGCATGGCAGCTCGCTCGGCAGCGCGTTGCTGATCACCGCGGATCATAGCGGGATCGTCGTATACATGGTTGTTGCCTGCATCCCGGTCGCGTTGCTCCCGAACCTGCCATCCATTGAAGTTGCCCGCCCGACGTCGTACTCGCTCCATCTCTCGCAGGCGCCCCTCTAATTCTTGCTGCTGGTCTTGTGCAGGGGCGTCGGCCTGTGGGGCGATCCTTGGGTTCCACCCATCCATTGGGGCGTCCGCTCCAACGTCCGGCATGGGAATTCGCTGATCGGCCGCCATGCGCTGATCCCGCTGGTCCAACAAGGCTTGCATGGCTTCAGGTGTGAGCGTAGGGATCGCGGGCGCTCCAGCTTCTATGCGTGCTGCCCGCTCCGGGCTCTCGCCTGGATCATCTGGAGCAACGATTTGCGCGTTGATCGCAGAAGGGCAGATGAGGATCACCAGCACGAGAAGGGAGAGGTGCCTGAGGAAAGCACGTAGTTGATGGCTCATGATCGCTGGGTGTTTGTTTCTGCGTGGGCAAAACAACCGAGGCCCCCATGGGCCCACAATCGTTGTTGTCAATGATGTGCGCATCGCCGCATCATTGGAACCAATGACGCCACACCGTCGCCCCCGTTCGGATTCCCCTGCGTATGTTGCCGAAAGAAGTCATGCCGCCACGCATCGGATCCTCCCTGCAAGCGCATTGGCTGCTGTCCACGTTCTGCGTCGCGCTGTACGCCGGGTCTCTCATGGGGCAGGCCCCAGCGCGGTTGGACACGGTCCACATCCTCGCCGAGCTCATCACTGTGGAGGACGGCCTGCCCCAAGGCATGGTGCAGTGTGTTCTGCAGGACCGCGCAGGATATATGTGGTTCGGTACGCGCGGGGGACTTGCACGCAACGATGGCTATGGCTTCACCATCTACCAGCACGACGACAAGGACAGCACCAGCATCGGTTCCAACATCGTGCGCAAGCTGCTGGAAGATCACAATGGCCAGCTCTGGCTGGGCTTCGAGTCCGGTGCGGTGGACCGCTACGATCCGCGCACCGGAATTTTCACGCACGTGGTGCGCGACCCGCTAGGCAGCTTGGGGCAATTACCAGAGATCCGCAGTCTTACAGAGGACCGTAACGGGAACATCTGGTTCTACGCGTTCCATGGTGGCTTGCGCGTGGTGCGTGCATCCGAAACGGGCGCGCGGCACACCGTGGAGGAAGCTCGCACAGCCTTCCCCGGGATCGCATGGCCGGATCGTATCGATGGATTCGGAATAGCAGGCAATGGCGAACTCTGGATCGCCTATGGTGATTCACTGATGGTCTTGGACCCCAAGGTGCAACGCTGCCTGAAGCGCGGGGGCGCCAACTACCTGTCGCCTGCGGGTGAGATCAACGATCGGCATCACCACTTCAGTCCAGATAAGGAAGGAACGGGTATGTGGTTGATCCGCGGTGATGAGCTCTATCACTTCAAGAGCGTGGTCGACGTCCAGGATCACATAACGACGCTCCGCCCCCCCATACATGCGCCGGTCTACAGTGTGAAGGAGATCCAGGGCCAATTGTGGATCGGGGAAAGCATCAACGAACGGATCCTGTCGGCGGACGCACGAGAAGTACCGGTGCGCTTCAAGGAGATCCACGGCAAACGCATGAAGCCGGAGATCGATGTGATCTGTTGGGCGGAGGACCGTTCCGGGAATATTTGGGCAGGCACCAACGGGTACGGTGTGCTGAAGGTCACCCGTATGAGACAACGTTTCCACCACCTGCCCGATGTGAACACCATTTACCGGGCTTCATCTTCTGGAGCAATGGCCCTGATCAAGGCATTTGATGACCATTGGACGGATGCCACGGGGCACATCCTGAAAGCCAACGTATGGAGCAGCTTGCATGCACGGGGCCTCGTGGTGAACCCGAACATCTGGGCCAAGGATGCCCAGGGGCGCACATGGGTCAGCACGGCACCCCAATGGGGTAGCAAACCGGAACTCACCGTGATCGAAGCATCCGGTGCGCTCCGCTTTCCCACCATTGTTCCGGATGCACTGACCACCCGAAGCATCTTCCCGGGCCTAGGCGATGACGTGTGGGCGCTCGCCGTCACAAGTGCATTGGGATGGCAAGCGACCGCAGAGCTATTGCTCATCGATACCCGCGCGGAACGCCTGGTCCGCCGCTATCCCTTCGATCTCGGTGAGCGCAACTGGTATGACGTGTCCGCATTCGAAATAAGTCCTGATGGCACTCTATGGCTGGTCACCCATGCCGGCCTCTATCACTTGCAGCCTTCAACCGGCGCATGGCAACACATCCAGCACGATGATCGCGATCCCCGTTCACTACCCACCGATCGCTTGATCGGCATCTGCTTCGATCCGCACGATCCCGTCAACCTGCTCTGGATAGGCACCGGTGGTTCCGGTCTGGTGAAGTTCGATCGCCGCAGTGGGGTGGTGGAACAGTACACCACCAAGGAAGGCCTGCCGAGCAATGTGGTCTATGGCATCCTTCCGGATGAACGAGGGAACCTGTGGTTCAGTACCGATATGGGGCTTTGCCGCCTCGACCCGCACACCAAGGAATTGAAGCGCTTCACCTTTGAAGACGGCTTGGTCGGCAACGAGTTCAATACACGCGCCACCGGTGCCACCCCTGATGGGCGTATGTTCTTCGGCGGCCCCATGGGCACCACCTGGTTCCGCCCAGCCGAGTTCTACGACACCATTCCACCCTCGCCTACGGTGCTCACTGGTCTTCGGTTGACGAACAAGGATGTGGCGGTAGGCTCGTTCATGTTACCGGGCGCCCAAGCACCACTCTTGGTGCAAGCCTTGGAACATGTGCGCTCCATCACGTTGCCGTTCGATCAGCGCATGATATCCTTCTCCTTCGCGTGCATGGACCACACCGCGCCGCAGAAGAACACCTTCCGCTATCGCTTGGAAGGATTCGATAAGGAGTGGATCGAAGCGGGCACCGCGCACGAGGCCACCTTTACCAACCTCGACCCGGGCGGCTACACCTTCCGTGTGCAAGGGCGCAACAGCGAAGGCGTGTTGGATGCGCAGGGAACTTCCATCCAACTAACGATCACCCCACCGTGGTGGGGCACCTGGTGGTTCCGTATCTGCTCGGCGCTATTGATCACCGCCGGGGTCGTCGCATTTTACCGGTACCGTTTGGCGCAAGCGGTGAAGGTGGTGCGCGTGCGCGAACGCATCGCGCGCGACCTGCACGACGAGATCGGGTCCACCCTCAGCAGTGTATCGCTCTTCAGCAGCGTGGCGCAGAAGAAGGCCGCGGGCAAGGCACCGGAAGCAAGTGAACTGTTGGGCCGCATCACAGAGAGCACCACGCAAGTATTGGAAGCCATGAACGACATCGTGTGGGCCGTGAACGCGGACCACGACGACATGGCCAGCGTGATCAAGCGCATGCAAGCCTTCGCCGGGAGCGTAACGGAAGCGCGCGGATGCACCCTCCATTTGCATGCACAAGAAGATCTGAAGAGATGCCGGTTGGAGATGACACAACGCAAAAACCTCTACCTCATCTTCAAGGAAGCGGTGAACAACGCGGTGAAGTATTCCGACTGCGCGAACCTGCGGGTGGAACTGGTCCGCGATAAGTCGGCGATCGTGCTACGGGTGAAGGATGACGGAAAAGGCTTCGATCCCAACGCGGGCAATGGCAGCGCAGGCGGTGGCAACGGCATTGGCAACATGCGCAACCGCGCGGCGGAGATCCCGGGCACGCTTGGCATCAATTCCACACCGGGCAATGGAACCACATTGGAACTGCGTTTCGTACCAGGCAAAAGGTCATTGGAACCAATGACGAACAACGGCGAAGAGCCGCGATAGCTTTGTCGCATGGAACTGCGTGTGGCCATCTTCGACGATAACGCCAAGCGGCGCGAGGGCTTGCAGTTGCTCATCGACTCCACCGAGGAGATGACCTTCGTAGGCAGTTGGCCCGATTGCCGCGACGTGGTACGTCACATCGCGGAGACCACGCCGGAGGTGGTGCTCATGGACATCGACATGCCGCACGTAGACGGCATCGCGGGCGTGGTCCTCATTCGCAAGCACTTCAAGGATGTGAAGATCCTGATGCAAACGGTCTTCGAGGACAACGAGAAGATCTTCGACGCCATCCTCGCCGGCGCCAACGGCTACCTGCTGAAACAGACCGCACCCACCAAGCTCATCGATGGCATCATCGAAGTGGCCCAAGGCGGCGCACCCATGACGCCCGTTGTGGCAGCCAAAGTGCTCAAGCTCTTTGCGCAACGGGGAAGCGCTTCATCAAAGACCACGGACTTCCACCTCACCGAACGCGAAGTGGAGATCCTCCGCCACCTTGTGGATGGCTTCAGCTACAAGATGATAGCGGAGAAATGCGGCATCAGCTACGCCACGGTGAACACGCACGTGAGCCACATCTACGAGAAGCTACAGGTGAAGAGCGTGGCGGGCGCAGTGAGCTTGGCGGTAAGGGAGGGCTTGGTGTGAGGGAGGCTGGCTGCCAACCGCAACTTCCACAGGATCGACTTCCCCGCTGCCATTTGTCCGCTCGACTTGTCCCGCTCTTCTGGATCCTCGCCTTCGAGGGCGATAGCAACGTGTACTGGTTCGAAGGCAACTTCCAGGACTACGAGGAGAACCGCAAGAAGCGGCTGGGCGGGGATATCGTGCCGCACAGGATGAAGTACCGGAAGCTGGTGAGGGGGTGATGGAAGCCGACACCGAAGAACGGATCGGATGAAGCCCCTCTTCCGCAGTGTTCTGGGCTATTACCAATTGGTAGGTGGCGCGATCGGAGTGGTGGTCAGTCTTTTTGGCCTGAAGCAATCGGATACGACCGATACTCTAGTCATCGGGGTCGTTTTCGTGGCGATGTTGATCTACGCCTACTCTATGCTTTGCGGAGTGGTACTACTGAGAGCCTCCGCCCATGCGCTAGCGCTCAGGCTGTCCGCTGCCAACCAATTTGTGCAGGTGTTGGTCATCTCTTCCACCTCGATCACCTACAAATTCGTTTCAGGTCTTGCGATCATCGTCGGGGTCAAGTCCGTCCCGGAATTGACAGTCGGGCTGAAGGCCACGCTCTCTACGTTCCTAATTCACTGGGGTAGCGCGAACGCTGAGTTGTTCTATGGTCTCAACCTGGTCGCACTGATGCTTCTAGTGCTGATTTTTCAAGAGTTGAAGCGCGGTTAGAAAGGCGGCGTAGGACTGTGGCTATTCCGGCGCTAGGGTATTTCCCCGGTGCCACATTCTCATCTGCACGCACATCCTCGCCTTCGAGGGCGACAGCAACGTGTACTGGTCCGAGGCAACTTCCAGGACTACGAGGAGAACCGCAAAAAGCGCCTGGGCGGGGATATCGTGCCGCATAGGATAGTCGGAAGTTGGTGCGGAGGTGAGCTCTGCGCACCGCTCGTTCAGGCGTATCTTGCAAAGCATGGAAGCCGGGTTCCCACCTGCTGTTAAGGCCGCGCTCTGGTATCTCGATATGGATCGATTGGATCTGCA
>Ga0105046_10005856_pt1 | contig 19421 bp, 27 predicted proteins | sample MAT03_FD_78385 | JGI IMG/M metagenome (GOLD analysis project Ga0105046, IMG submission 78385) | Freshwater microbial communities from Lake Fryxell liftoff mats and glacier meltwater in Antarctica - MAT-03 (megahit assembly) | ecosystem: Environmental > Aquatic > Freshwater > Ice > Liftoff... | reverse complement strand
CGGCGTCGAAGTGGCGATCGAACAGGCCACCGAGCGCGGCCACGACGTCGCCATCGAACTCTGCCTTTACGTTGTCCACGGCGCCTTGCACTTGTGCGGCTACGACGATCTCAACAAACGTGACGCGACCGAGATGCGCGTGAAGGAAAGACATTACTTGCAATCGCTCGGTCTGCCGGATATTGTGGAGTGATACGATAGAGTTAGAGTTGATTCATGTCCGAAGAAGAGGAAAAAGAGCGAGGCCCCAAAGGTGGCATGAAGCACCAACCGGGTCGCGGACATGATCGAAAGAGCGGAGCGAGTAAAAAAAACGGCTTGTGCTAAAAGCGTCGGATAATCTTCGACAGAAAATCGCTAATGCAAGGAAGGCATGGGAAGAGTGGGACCGGCTTCCAGATGATGTAAAACGGCTCCTCGGCCCATCGGCTCAACCTTCTGTTCCAAGACCACCTGATGAGTGATAAACGATCTATCAATGGCGTCGCCGAATCCGCCATCACGGCGGACACGGAATTGCTTTATCTTGGATTGCTGAAAGAGTTCTACGAAAAAGGCAACCGCGAACGAGCGAATCACTTCGCCATTCAACTCGAAGAGTCGCTAGCGGCGTCACCGGAATATGCCTATTCGATCCGAGGTGAGGAAATTCGCTCGATTATTGCCGAACTCCGCGATCGTTATGCCGATGCCATCCAAAGTAGAGAGACGGAGATTCGCAAGATTCTGGAGTTGCATACCCGAACGATCGGCACGCCTCACTGGGAATATGTCTCGAAACAGTACGATTTTAGTGACGTGAGCGATCGACTTGATTTGCTGGCGATCCTTTATGACAAGAAAGGAGAGCAAGACCGGGCGATCCAAATTCTCATCGAATCGAAACAATTCTGTTTAGCTCACCATATACCTTTCGATGCACAAGATTTGCTTGACGAATTGGAACAGTCCCAGCGCGATGCAGCCAATCACGACCCCGGTCAAGGTGTGTCTCGCGAATCGCTCGATCGGGCGATTCGAAAGGTTTACAAGTCATTCGGTGAATCGGCCGATGAAATTGTCGTGACCGACAAGAAATCTCGCCAGTTCACGACCAGTGTCAATGACCTACTGCCTGAACACAGCAAAGCGACCATTCAAGATGTCAGGCGCCGGCCCTTGATGTTGCGCCGTCGCGGTGAAGCCCGGGGAGGCCTTCCGCGACTAAAACGTCGACATCGGCTGTCTCAGTAATTAGCGATTTCGATCATCAAACTTGCTCACGAAAACATCGGCGGATGATCGCGCACCAGCTGACTCGCATGCGCCAGCGAGTCGAGCGTGCCGGCGTCGGTCCAGAAGCCTTCGATGATGGAATAACCCATGCGGCCCTGCGACAGGTAGTGATTGTTGACGTCGGTGATCTCAAGCTCGTTGCGCTTGCTCGGCTTCAAGGTTCGGATGACTTCGAAGACGTCAGACGGGTAGATGTAGACACCGATCACCGCGTAATCGCTCTTCGGGCTCTTCGGCTTTTCCTCAATGCTCACTACCTGCTTGCCCTTGAGTTCGGCCACGCCGTACCGGCCCGGATCGTGAACTTGTTTCAGACCGACCCAGGCCCAATCGGGGTGCTGGTTCGCCTCTTTCAGCATGTCAGTCACCGGCGCCTGGAAAATGTTGTCGCCCAGGATTACCAGCGAACGCTGACCGGCGCAGAACGTTTCCGCGAGGCCGAGAGCCTGCGCGATGCCGCCGGCTTCGTCCTGCACCCGATAGGTCAGCGAACAGGCATGATCCTTGCCCGAGCCGAGTAGCTCGACGAAATCGCCCATGTGGTCCGTGCCGGAGACGAGCAGGACGTCGCGGATGCCGGCGCCGACAATCTTCTTGAGCGGGTAATAGACCATCGGCAGGGAACCGACCGGCAACAGGTGCTTGTTCGTCACCTTGGTCAGTTCGCCAAGCCGGGTGCCCTTGCCGCCCGCCAGTACGATGCCGCGGATGTTCATGTTTGACCTTTGCCGTATTGCCGCTGGTAGTACGAGAGATACTCGCCGCTGCGAACATTGTTGATCCAGGCTGGGTTCGCCTGATACCACTCGATCGTTTCCTGAATCCCCTGCTCGAACGTGACGCGCGGCTTCCAGCCGAGTTCGCGCTCCGCCTTCGCGCAGTCGATCGCGTAACGCCGGTCGTGGCCGGGGCGATCTTGGACGTATTTGATCAGGGTGTGCGGCTTGCCGAGCCGATCGATCAGGAGTTTCGTGAGTTCGATGTTGGCTTTCTCGCAACGGCCGCCGAAGTTGTAGACCTCGCCGGCCTTCCCTTTTCGGAAAGCGGCCAGGATGCCGGCGCCGTGATCGCGCACGTGGATCCAGTCGCGCACCTGCATGCCGTCGCCATACACCGGAACTTGCTGATCACGCATGAGGTTGGTGATGAAGAGCGGGATCAATTTCTCGGGGAACTGGTACGGCCCGTAGTTGTTCGAACAACGAGTGATGACAGCGTCGAGACCGAACGTATGAACGTACGACTGCACCAGCAGATCGGACGCGGCCTTGCTGGCGGAGTAGGGGCTATTCGGGTGCAACGGCGTCGTTTCGGTGAACGCCCCGGTAGCACCGAGGCTACCATATACTTCATCGGTCGAGACGTGGACGAATCGTTTGATTGGGACCGCCCGGGCGGCATCGAGAAGTACTTGCGTGCCGATCACGTTGGTGCGTACAAACGGTCCGGAATTGATGATGCTGCGATCGACGTGGCTCTCGGCCGCGAAATGGATGACGCCATCGACGCCCACCATGGCGGCATCGACGGCCGCCCGGTCGGTGATGTCGCCCTTGATGAATCGATAGCGAGGGTGGCTGGCGAGATCGGCCAGATTCGCGAGGTTGCCCGCGTAGGTCAACGCATCAAAATTGATGAGCGTGAGGTCAGCTTCCGTGGCCAGCACTTCGCGGATGAAATTGCTGCCGATGAATCCGCAACCGCCCGTCACCAGAAGGGTCGTCATGCGCGAGCGTCTCCCCGATCGAGAATGGGTCGTGATGACGTTCTACGTGGAGGAGAGCGAATTGGCGAGCGCTGAAGCGTGCGAGAATCGATCAGGGGGCAATGCTGCCGCCAAGCTCTTTCTTGGTCTTCTCGAGCGAATCGATAACTTCTTGAACCTGCGGATTGTCTTTCCACTGAGCGCGGGACTTGTTTTGCAGCCAATCGGCCAGTTCCACAGAGCGGTCCCGCATGTCAATCAGGTCATTCATCCCGGTGCCATCCGGGCCCAGCCGGCCACGGGCCACTTTCAGCGTCGGGGCAAGCCCCTGACGCATCACGGTGTCGAGATGTTTGCCGATTTCGACGACGCGATTCGGGTCGTTCTGGTCCGCCGCCGTCGTCAGTTCCTTCTGAAATTCCAAAATCATCCTGCGGTAGACGCGCGACCGTTGCGTGTAGTCATTCGAGACATTGGACATCTCGACGCTGCCATCGACAAGCGTCTGGATCAACTGCCGATTTTTCTGAAACAGTTGCTGCTGTTGAAGCGCGGTCAGCTTCGGCGGATTCTCCGCACCTGCCTGCGAACAGAGCAACGCGACAACCAGGAATCCGGCGGCGTGACGGATCATGTGAACGCCTCCCGGATCAATTGATCCAACCGTTTCTGTCCTTCTTTGGCCACGGCGGCCGCGTCACGCAGGACCCGAGCCGAATGTTCAGGCGCCTGAGCGGCGGTTTGCTGGGCATTCTGTTCCGCCTGTTTCAAGCCCTCGACAATCTTCTTGAGGACCAATTCCCGCTCGACGCCACGAAGTTCCTTCGCCTGGACAATCAGCCCCGTCAGGACGACTTTCTTGTACATCCCCTCAAGGGCTTGCATGTTTTCGCCCGTGGCGTCCGCCCGGGCGATGTCGCGCATTTCCTGGTTCAACTCATCCGCCAGGCGGGCCAAAACCACAATGCGTTCCGAAGCCGACTGCGACTTGGCCAATTCGACATTGAGCTTCACGAGTTGATCGAGCAGCGGATCGGCCGGTCCTGGCGGCGTCGGCACCGGCCTGTTCCCACGCAAACTCATCCAGGTAATGACGCCGACCAGCAGCGTCGCGGCGACCAAACTCGCGGGCCAGAAGCGGGCGGCCAGCTTGCCCAACGATCGGCGCGGCCGGGTCGGATCATCCTCCAAATTCACCGGCATCGGCAGGGGGGCGATCTTGATCGGCCGTGGCTTGGCCTCAACCACCGGCGCGGGCGACAATTTCGCCTTCGGGGGCACAACGACCCGCGGCGCCGCTGGCTCCAGCCGGGCTAAGGGGATCTCTTTTATCGGCGGCTCGCTGGTACGAATTTTTTCCAACAAGCCGGCTTTCACGAAACCGTCGGATTCCGGAATCGGCAGGCGAGACATGGCACGATCGAACTGGACGAACTTGCGGTACCACGTCAGGCAAGACGAGCAATGTTTCACATGCCCAGCCAGTTCGCCTGACAGGACGCTGGGTTGCTCCAGCGCGAGAATTCGATGGCGGATCTGATGGCAATTCATGGCGAGTTCCGATTCGTCTCCCGTGGCGCCGGCTGCAAGTCCGGTTCGAGGATGTTCATCAATTTCTGTCGGGCCTTGAAGACACGCCAGCGAGCGGTCTCCTCGGTGATCTCCAATATCTCGGCGATCTCCTTGAAGGAGAGCTCGCCTTCGGCCCGCATCATCAGGGCTGTGCGAAAATCGACCGGCAAACGCGATACGGCTTCGACCAATGTCCGCATCGCTTCACGGCTCAGGGCAGCTTCCTCGGGTCCGGCGTCATCTTCCGGCCAGTCAACCGAAAGGGGCTGCACGTTGTGCCGGGCGGAACGCCGCTGATTCACAAAGTTATTGTGAGCGATACGGAATAGCCACGCCCGGAAGTTGCTCCCGGCGCGAAAGTTTGCGAGTGCGGCATAGGCCTTCAGGAATGTCTCCTGAGCCAGGTCTTCCGCCGTGTGGCCGTCACGAGTCAAGTGACACAGCCAACGGTACAGGCGCTCCCAATAGCGATCAACCAGGGTGGCATACGCCTCCCGGTCGCCCGCTTGGGCATTCACAATCAGCCCGGTTTCATCGCCGGGGAGACGGCCCGCATCCCGCGTCACGGTTTTTGGCCCAACAGCTTGCGACGCCCATGACTTCCGCCGACCAATGCACTCGGTCGATCAAAACTCGCGGCCCGCCATCTCCACCATATCCGGCACGGGCCTGGAGTGTCTACTAAATCCCGGCTCGTTCGCTGTCTTTAGAACCAGAAGATCGTAGATTTCGTTGGCGCGAATTGAGCGATACATCCGATTGCGGGCGTTGCGGGACCGCAAATGCCACTCAAACATACCTCATTTCTTGTGGCAATATGCATACCCCGCCCAAGCATCGAACCTTCCCCTGAATACGACGTGCGATCGATTTTTGAATATGCTGCTCGCGGTCAATGGTGATACATTCTGCGTGGAGTTCCCTTGCTTGCGCTGCGGGCTCCACGCAGGCTTGATGTCTTAATTTAGGCCGCGAGCAGTATAATATCGCTTCGGTCGCCTCCGATTCCAAGTTGATTCAGCTCAACGGCTTCAGTCCACAACCTGCCGATGGCGCATGACCCTTAAAACGATCAAGGACAGGCCATGAGACCTGTCCTTGAGAAATTCATGTGCGGGCACAATCGACAGCCCGATCAATCTTCAGTCAGCCCTGGGTAGTTTCGCATGACCAAATGACTGTTGATTTTTTGCACCAGGTCGAGGCAGACGCTGACGACGATGAGCAGGCCAGTGCCGCCGTAGAACGCGGCGATCTGGTAGGGCACTTCCAGTTCCGAACTGATGATGTTCGGGATGATGGCGATGATGGCGAGGAAGGCGGCCCCAACGTAGGTGATGCGCATCAGCACTTTTTCGAGATAGTCTGCCGTGCGTTTTCCGGGCCGGTAACCTGGGATGAAGCTGCCGTAGTCCTTCAAATTGTTGGCCATGTCCTTCGGATTGAAGGTAATCGCCGTCCAGAAGTAACAGAAGAAGTAGATCAAAGCGATATAGAGCATGTTGTAGACGTAGCCCGAGTTCCGGGTGAAATTGCTTCCCACTGACTGAGCCCAAGGGACATTTCGATCGGCCAGGAAGCGGAAGATGAACGTCGGCAGGATGAGCAAGCTGGAAGCGAAGATCACCGGCATGACGCCCGCCTGATTCACCTTGAGAGGCAGGAACTGACGGGTGCCGCCGTAAACGCGCCGGCCGCGAACGTGCTTGGCCGACTGAGTCGGGATGCGGCGTTGAGCCTTGCTGATCGCGATGACGCCGACCACCACGGCGATGAAGAGCGTGATGAGGAGGACGAGCTTCTCGAAGCTGATATCGCCCGTGCCGCCGCCCAGGGTGAAGAGCGACTCCTTCAAGCTGTTCGTGGTCTTGTCCCAAAGCAGCGCGCCCGTCGCCTCGGGCAGGCGGGACACAATGCCGGCCATGATGATGAGGCTGATGCCGTTGCCGATGCCGTACTCGTCGACCTGTTCGCCCAGCCACATCAAGAACAGCGTTCCCGCCGTCATAATGAGGACGGCGGCGAGTCCGAACCAGTAATAATTAAAACCGCTGGAATAGCCGGGATAGACGTGATTCTCCTGGCTCATGAACCCGCTGACCCAGAAGAATGCCTGAATGAGGCAAATCGGCACGGTTAAGTAGCGAGTGTATTCATTGATCTTCTTCTGCCCGTTCGGCTCTTTGCGCAGTTTCTCCAGGTAGGGCGAAAGACCCGAAGAGGATAGCAGCTGAAGAATAATCGATGCCGAAATGTAAGGCATGATGCCGAGGGCAAAGATACAGGAGTTGCTGAGATTGCCGCCGGAGAACAGCGAGACGAAGTTGAGGACCTGGCCCAGCGTCGATTGCGAGGCGGCGGCCATGCTCTTGGCAAGTTCAGCCTGGTTGATAACCGGCAGCGGGATGAAATATCCGATGCGGTAGATCACCAGGACCAGCGCGGTGAAGAGGATCTTCTTGCGCAGTTCAGGGATCCGGAAAATCGTGAAGAGTTTCTGCATCGTAAGATCCCTTCAGGGAATGATAAATGACGGATGACAAACCCGTTCGTCATCCGTCATTTATCATTAGGGGCGAGTCCTTCGTCTCAAACGTCACGAGGTTTTCGACGGGCGTGGTTTCATCTTGTTGCGAACCGGCTTCTTCGGTCCCGGAATCACATTGGCGGCCCCGCCCTTGGCCTCGATCTTGGCGACGGCGGACTTACTGAAATAGTGAGCCGTGAATACGAGTTTCTTGGTGAGTTCGCCGTTCCCCAGGATACGGACGCCGTCGGCCGGCTTTTTCGCCAGGCCTTTCGTCTTCAAGGTCGCGGGCGTGACTTCTTCCCCCTCGTTATAGAGAGAGTCGATATCGCCGACATTGACAACATTGAAGTGGCTGGTGAACGTGCCGTTCGAGAAACCGCGCTTGGGCACTCGGCGGAACAGCGGTGTCTGACCGCCGACGAAGGTGATGCCGGGAAGCCGGGCGCCCGCACTGGCGAACTGGCCCTTGGAGCCGCGTCCGCCGGTCTTGCCTTGACCGGAACCGATGCCGCGAGCGACTCGGCGTTTGAGCTTCCGCTTCTTAACGCCTTGGTGAACTTTGGTTAAATCCATGTCAATTGTCCGTTATCTGTTGAACGCGAGCGGGCTGGTCAAATTTCGACGCCGCGAAGAGCGACGACTTCTTCACGGGAACGCAGGAGCAGCAGGCCGTTGATTGTGGCTTTGACCAAATTGATCGGGTTGGTCGAGCCGTGAGTCTTCGTCAGGATGTTGCGGATGCCGGCGGCCTGGAGCACTTCGCGAACGCCAGGGCCTGCTTTCACCCCCGTACCAGGTCCAGCCGGTACGAGGATGACGTAGCTGGCGCCGAAACGGCCGACGATGCGATGCGGGATGGTCTGATCTCTCATCGAGATGCGCTTGCTGCGGCGCAGGTTTTCCTGGCCGTCCTTCAACGCCTTTTCCACGGCGGGCGGCACTTCATTGGCCTTGCCGTAACCGTAAGAGACCTTGCCCTTTTCGTCGCCGACGACAACGAGGGCATTGAAGCTGAAGCGGCGACCACCCTTAACCACGGCGGCGCAACGGCGGATCTTCACAACGAAGTCCTTCAGGTTGCCATCCATCCGGCTTTCACGATCTTTCGCCATGAATCAATTCCTCACGCCGCGAACGAGTCGCGGCCATTGGGGACGAGGTTATGCCTTTGATTTCTCAGCCTTGGGCGGTCGTTCACCCTTGGGCTTCTTCTCAACCTTTTCGACCTTGGGCGGCGGGGCCTCATCCTTGGACCTCGGCTTGCGAATGTTGTCCGGGTTGCAACACTTCAGGCCGGCCTTGGTGGCGGCCACGGCCAGTTCTTGAACGCGCCCGTGAAAGCGGTAATGCCCGCGATCGAATGCCGCTTCGGCGATGCCCTTGGCCTTGGCGGCCTCGGCCAGCTTCGTGCCGACATACTCGGCGGCCTTCTTGTTTCCGCCGTAGTTCAGAGCGGCCTTAAAATCCTTCGAAGCGCTGCTCGCCGACGCGAGCGTGACGCCGTTGATATCATCGATCAACTGGGCGTAGACGTTCTTCGACGAGCGAAAAACACTCAGCCGCGGCTTTTCGGATGTGCCCACAATGCTGCCGCGGACATGTTGCCGGCGGCGCTGTTGGCGATGATGCTTACGTTTTTGTGCGTCCATCGTTTTCGTCGCTTGTTAAAGGTTAATTGATGTCATCGATCAATTAACGATGATCAACCACCACTGGCGAAGGACTTGCCTTCCTTGCGGCGGATGGTTTCGTTGTCGTAACGAATTCCCTTACCCTTGTACGGTTCCGGCTTGCGGGAGGCGCGAATCTCGGCGGCGAACTGGCCGACCTTTTGCTTGTCGGCGCCTTTGACGACGATTACCGTGCCGTCCTTGTCGGCGATCTCGACCGTGACGCCTTCCGGCGGTTCGAGCTTAATCGCGTTGGCGTAACCGACTGTCAGAACAATCGCCTTTTTGTCGAGCTTCGCGGTATAACCGAGGCCTTCGATCTTGAGCTTCTTCTCGTAGCCCTTCGTGACGCCTTCCACCATATTGGCGATCAGCGAACGGGTCAGGCCGTGAAGGGCGCGGTTCAGCCGTTCATCGTCGGGCCGGGTGACGGCGATTGACTTGGCCGACGCGTCGAACTTCACGATGATGTTCGGGTGATGGGCGAACTCGAGTTTGCCCTTCTTGCCTTCGACCGTGACCTTGCCGCCGGTGATCTGCACCTTGACGTCGCCGGGCACGGTGATGGGTTGTTTTCCGATACGAGACATACAAACCTCGATTTTCGAGTCGAACGTTCCGCGTTCCACCCCATTAAACTTGAAACGGGAACTCGTCTCACCAGACGAGGGCCAATACCTCGCCGCCCACGCCTTGTTTTCGGGCCTGCCGGTCGCTGAGCACGCCCACGCTCGTGGTGAGGATGGCAATGCCCAGTCCGTTGAGCACGCGGCGAATTTCCTTCGCCCCTTGATAGTAGCGACGGCCCGGCCGGCTCGAACGCTGAATGTGACGAATCACCTTCTCGCCGTCGGGTCCATACTTCAAGTGAACGCGGAGAACAACCTTGGGATCCTGGAGCGTGCCGCCGGCAACGAACTCCTTGCCGCCGCCTTCGGCGACGCCGTAGTTGCCGATTTCAAAATCCTGGATGAACCCCTCGTCCTTCAGGACCTGCGCGATCGCCACTTTCAGCTTCGTGGCGGGCATCTCCGTGGCGGGACGCTCAATCGAATTCGCATTGCGAATTCGGGTGAGCATGTCAGCGATCGGGTCGGTCATCATGTCAGTAGGTTCCGAGTTCCGCGTTCCGCGTCCGAACTAAGTTCCGGACCGAAAAGTCGGCTTTGGTTCAAAGTTACCAGCTGGCCTTACGCACGCCAGGAATCAATCCGTCCGACGCCATATCGCGCAGACAGATTCGGCAGATGCCGAACTTGCGGTAGACAGCACGCCCGCGACCGCAAAGCCTGCAACGAAGGCGGATACGGATCAAGTCCCGCGGCTGAAGAATGTTAGCGGCCGTCCGTTGTTCGGCCGGCTTCTTCAGTTCTTCCTTATGTTTCTCAAGCGCCTTCATCTGCTTGCGAAAGCGTGCTTCTTTTGCGTTCGTTGACATTGCAATAAATTCCGAATTCCGAGCTTCGTGTTCTCAGCTCCAAGTCACACAACTTGGAACAGGGAACTCGAAACTCGAAACGTGTTTTAGGCTTCCCGGAACGGCATACCGAAAGCGCGAAGCAATTCGCGGGCTTCTTCATCGTTGCGGGTGCTGGTCACGAACGTGATGTCCATGCCCTGCGTGAAATTTACCTTGTCCGGGTCGATCTCGGGGAAGATCAACTGCTCGGAGACGCCCATCGTATAGTTGCCGTTGCCGTCAAAACTCTTCGGGCTGATCCCGCGAAAGTCACGGATGCGCGGCAACGCGACATTGACGAAGCGATCGAGGAACTCGTACATCCGTTTGCCGCGGAGCGTCACGCGACAGCCGATTTCGCTGTTCTCGCGCAGACGGAACCCAGAGACGGCGACCTTCGACTTGGTCACCTGGGCGCGTTGCCCGGCGATCAGCGTCATATGGTCGACCGCTTCGGTCATGCGGTTCTTGTCCTGCAGGGCCTTGCCCACGCCCATATTGAGGACGATCTTCTGCAGCTTGGGCAGGCTATGGCGGTTCTCACGCTTGAAAAGCGTGGAGAGAGCCGGCAGGATTTCTTTCGAGTATTTTTCGTGCAAGCGAGCTTGCATGTTCGGATCCACCTTCATCGAGGACGCTCCGGATTTTGCCGGAGCATCGGTCAAACAACCTCGGCGGCGAGGCTGATGATTTTGTTGAACTTCTGACGCAATTCTCGGGCAACGGCGCCGAAAATACGAGTGCCGCGCGGGTTCAGTTCCGCGTCAAGCAATACGATCGCGTTGCGATCGAAACGGACGTAGCTGCCGTCTTCCCGGCGTGTTGCTTTCCTCGTGCGGACGATGACGGCTTTCACCACTTCGCCTGCCTTCACGTCGGATCCCGGGATCGCCTTTTTCACGGAGGCGACGATGATGTCGCCGATGCCCGCGTAGCGACGCCGGCTGCCGCCCAGAACCTTAATGCACATGCATTCCTTGGCCCCGGTGTTGTCGGCCACATCGACGTAGGTATACATCTGGATCATCGATCAAACTCCTGGCGGCCGGCGAGCCGGCCGCGGGCTGCTCTAGGCCTTGGGCGTTGTGGATTCAGGGGCGGCGGCAGGTGCGGCGGCCACGGGAACGCCACGACCAGGGGACTTCGTGACGACTCGAACCAGGCGCCAGCGCTTCAACTTCGACAGCGGCCGAGCTTCCATGATCTCGATGACGTCGCCGGTATGAGTCTCGTTCTGCTCGTCATGAACATAGCAAACCGTACGGCGCTTGATGTATTTGCCGTACTGCGGATGCTTGACCAAGCGGGGAATCTCCACACGCCGGGTCTTGCTCATCTTGTCGCTGGTGACGACGCCAACAAGGGTTCGCCGTTGCGGGCGGTCCGTGGCTGTCGTATCCGGGGTGCTATCAGGCATGCGCCGCCATCTCCTTCTTCAGTTCACGTTCGCGCTGCACGGTCTTGATCCGAGCAATTTCCTTCTTGGCCTTGCGGATTTCGCTCGGCGTCTCCATGCGATCCGTCGCGGACTGAAAGCGCAGCTTGAACAGTTCTTTCTCGACATCACCCAAATTCAGCCCGAGCTGTTCATCGCTCATGCCGCGATACTCGGTCATCTTCGGACCCTTCATAACCTTCTCCGTCGCCCGGCGAACCGGGGAACCACGTTATTTCAACCGCTTCACGAAGCGGCACTTGAACGGCATCTTGTACGCAACTCGCGCCAGGCAATCGCGCGCGGCCGCTTCCGGCAATCCGCCAATCTCATACAGGATCATGCCGGGCTTCACGACGGCCGCCCAGAATTCCGGTTCGCCCTTGCCTTTACCCATGCGGGTCTCGGCCGGGATCGAAGTAATCGACTTGTGCGGGAAGACACGGATATAAAGCCGGCCTTCACCCCGCAGAAACTGCGCGACGGTAACGCGGCCGGCCTCAAGAGCCTCGGCCGAGAGCCAACCCGGCTCTAACGTCTGCAAGCCGAATTCCCCGTGGGCAACCGTGTTGCCTCGGGTGGCATTACCTCTTACGCGTCCGCGCTGGCTTTTGCGATACTTGACGCGCTTGGGCATTTGCGGCATCGGTTGTGTCCTCCGTCAGATAGTCGCCGTTATTGATCCAGACCTTAATCCCGATGTTGCCCTGCGCGGTCGAGGCCTCGCAAAAACCGTACTCGACACGCGTTCTCAGGGTGGACAGCGGGATACTGCCGTCCATCGACTTTTCGCAACGGGCCATTTCCGCCCCGCCCAGCCGGCCGGAAAGTTGAAGCTTGATCCCGCGGGCGCCGCCTTCCATCGTCTTCTGCATCGCTTGCTTCATCGTGCGGCGGAAGCTGGCTCGCTTCTCCAGTTGCTCGGCAATTTCTTCCGCGACCAGCTGGGGATCAGTCTCGGGCCGATTCACTTCAATCGTCTTCACTTCAATATGGCGATGGGTGAGATCTTCGAGAGCCTTCGTCAGCTTGTCGATGTTCTCGCCTTTCTTGCCGATGATCACGCCCGGCTTGGCCGAGTGAATCGAGATCACCACTTTTTCGCTGGTGCGATCGATCTTGATCTTCGAGATACCGGGGCGCTGCTCGCGGTTGCCGCTGCCGCGCCGGATCAGGAACTTCTGGATGAACGCACGGATCCGGAAATCCTCGATGAGGAGATCGGAAAAGTCGCCCTTGTTGGCGTACCACTGGGACTGCCAACCGATCATAATACCGGTGCGGAACCCTGTGGGACGAATCTTCTGGCCCATGAGCAAATTACCTCGAGCGTTCCGGTTACGGCTGGTTGGGGACGACCGGTTCCGGCTGCAATGCAGGCGCGGTCGGCAACGCGGGTTGCGGCGGGTTCGGATTCAATCCCTTGGGAGTGGGGATCGGAGTCTCATCATCCGCGAGCGTGACGCGAATATGCGCCATGCGGCGGAGAATCATGTAAGCGGTGCCGCGGGCACGGGGCATGATGCGCTTGAACATGGGGCCATCGTCAATGCACGATTCCTTGACGATCAAGTCGTCGACGTCGCGGGCGCCGCGATCGAGGGCATTGCCGCGGGCGCTCAACAGAACTTTCTCAAGCAGGCGGGCGCCGCGATTCGGTACGAATCGCAACAGCTCCAGTGCCTCGTCGAGTGCTCTGCCGCGCACAAGCTGCGCGAACGGCCGGATTTTCCGGGCCGTCATGTCCGCGTAACGGTGTGTGGCTCGATATTCCATGGTAAGTTACTGCCCGTTTCCCGCCCTAGATGCCTGAACGAATCACTATTTGCCAGCCGGCGGACCTGCCGCGGCTGACTTGGACTTCCCGCCGCTGTGACCCTTGAACACTCGGGTGGGGGAGAACTCCCCGAGCTTGTGGCCCACCATGTCTTCAGTCACGAAGACCTTCATAAACAGTTTGCCGTTGTGCACGAGGAACGTCGCACCGACAAAGTCGGGGATGATCGTGCAATCGCGCGACCACGTCTTGATCGGCTCACGGCCGCCCGTCTTCTCGATCTTAGCCAGCAACTTCGGATCGAAGTACGGGCCCTTCTTCTTAGACCGACTCATCGCGCCGACCTCCGCATCCGCACCCATTTTTGGGGAGCAGATAACCATATGCTTCGATCCATTCAGCGGCAAGCCCATGAGCTTCGGCTCATGGGCTCACAATCAATTGGTGCCGTAATGCGCGCCAGCCTTGCGTGGCCGCATAATCGCCTTGCTCGACGGTTTCCGCTTCTTCCGCGTCTTGCCGCCCTTGGCGAGCACGCCCCGAGGCGAACAGGGATGCCGGCCGCCCTTGCTGCGACCCTCGCCGCCGCCCATCGGATGATCGACCGGGTTCTGCGAAGTGCCGCGCTGATGCGGCTTGCGGCCCATCCAGCGTTTGCGGCCCGCTTTGCCCAGGCTGATGTTCATGTGATCGGGATTGCTCATCGACCCGATCGTCGCCCGGCACTGAATCGGCACGCGCCGGACTTCACCCGAAGGAAGCGTGAGCTGCGCCCAAACACCCTCGCGATTTGTCAGGGTCGCGCTGCATCCAGCGGAACGACAAATCTGTCCGCCACGACCTGGTTGCATCTCGATGTTGTGAACGGTGAGCCCGAGCGGGATGCGCCCCATCGGCAGGCAGTTCCCAATGCGGGGCTCGGCATCGCTGCCGCTCATCACGTTATCGCCAGCCTTCAGGCCCAGCGGAGCAAGGATGTAGGCCTTCACGCCGTCGCTGTACTTGATCAGCGCGATGCGGGCCGAGCGATTGGGATCGTACTCGACCGAAACAACGGTGGCGGCGATGCCGTCCTTGCGTCGCTTGAAGTCGACGATCCGGTACATCTGCTTGTGGCCGCCGCCGCGGAACCGTACGGTCACGACGCCCTGGTTGTTGCGGCCGCCCTTTTTCTTGCGGGGAACCAGCAACGACTTTTCCGGTGCGTTGACCTTCGGATTCGTGCATTCCGCGAAGTCGCTGACGGAGCCAGCGCGGCGTCCAGCGGAAGTCGGTTTGTAGAGACGAATACCCATGATTATCTCGCGGCCAGTTTACCTAGGTCCAACATCGGTTGGACAGAGCCTCGGCGTTCCGTCAGTTCGCTACGGCATCCCTTAGAAGAATTCGATCTTGTCGTCGGGATGCAGTTTTACGATCGCTCGCTTCCAGTCCTTCGTCTCGCCCACGCGGCTGCGATACCGCCGCTTCTTGCCGTGGCGAATCTGCGTGCGCACGTCGTACACTCGCACATTAAACAGTTCTTGCACCGCGTTCTTGATGTCGATCTTGGTCGACACCGGGTTCACCATGAAGGTGTACGCGTTAAGGTGCTGGCTCAGGTGAGTGCCCTTTTCCGTGACGAGCGGACGGATCAGCACCTGATGCGGGCGCAGCTCCAAGTTCGGCTTCCCCGCCACGATGGGCCGGGCCTTCCGATTGTGCTTCGCATATTTTTTCGGACGCGGTCGTGTTTGCATGGCTCAATTACCGTTTCACGCCTTCGGTTTACGCAGGGCTTCCAGAGCGGACTTGGTCAACACCAGCCGCTTCTGCCGCAACACAATCCAGGTGTTGAATTCGCCAGCCGGCAGAACTTTCACGCCTTCGATGTTTCGAGCGGACTTGTAAACGATCGGGTCGAGCTTGTCGGTCCCAATCAGGCAGGTGACTCCGCTCAACTTCAGCGCCTTCAACATGCCCGCGACCTCTTTGGTCTTGATGGCGGTCAGGTTGAAGTCGTCGATGACGAGCGCCTCGTTGTCTTTAATCTTGCTGAGGATGGCCATGCGCGTCGCGGCGCGGATGGCTTGTCTCGGCAACGCGTAGCTATAGTCGCGCGGCTTGGGACCCTTGGCCGTACCGCCGCCTCGACGCTTGTTCGTCCGCTTCGTGCCGGCGCGGGCGTTGCCCGTGCCCTTCTGGCGGAAGATCTTCTTCGTGCTGCCAGCCACTTCACCGCGGCGGAGCGTCGAGTGCGTTCCGGAGCGTCGATTGGCCTCGTACATGAGCACGGCTTCGTGCATCAGGCGCGGGCTGATCTTGCCGCCGAAATCGTTCGGGTCGACCGGGACGGTTCCAACCTGCTCGCCGGTGCGGCTGAAGATCGGCACGGTCAAGGTGCCAGTCACGTTCTCGATAAATTCAGAAGCCATCGGATTATCCGTTATCTGTCGTCGGCGACTTGATCCTGGGAATCAAATGCGGACGATACTTCATAGCGTCGTCAGGGCCGTGGTTTCCGCCCCGCGTGGAGCGGGAAACACGGCCCTGACCGGGAAAAATCTTGACGCCAACCTGTTTCAAATCTTCGCACGCCGATCGTCGAGAACACGAATCTTGATGTCGACGCCGGGCGGCAGGCTCAGGCCTTTGTTCAAAGCCTCGATCGTTTTACCAGTCGGCTGGAGTATATCGATAATCCGCTTGTGGGTGCGGATCTCGAATTGCTCGCGCGACTTGCGGTCAATGTGCGGGCTACGCAACACCGTGTAACGTTCAATGCGGGTCGGCAGCGGGATCGGTCCGTGAACCTCGGCCCCGGTGCGCTCCGCGGTCTCCACGATTTCCCGGGCCGTACGGTCCAGAACATCGTGGTCATAACCTTCCATCCGGATGCGTATCCGTTCCATTTGGTTCGCCGCCAAGCCGACCTCCTCGCTCTCGACGAGCGATCCTGACCTAAAAAATCAATTTTGTAGGAACAGTAAACGTAGAGGGGGGTCCAGTGTGCGGCAAGGGATTGCGGTAAAACAGGACGAAAAAGTTCCGAAAAGCGTTCGGCCTCTCCAGCTGGTCGTTACCCGTTCCCATCATGAAATTCGAGAAATCACCGCGTATTCGCGTTTCTACATTAGTTGATGGGCAATCTCTTTTCCGTGTCAAAGGTTGGTTGAGAGGGGTCTCCTTGATCAACCCCGCCAGAGACCGAGCGCTGGCGCGACTATGAAATCTGATCCGTGATGTCGCGAGCAGCGGCTAAGATGATTCCCTCACTAGGGATCGATTTCGCGGTCCATTCAAACCATCGATAGCTGCCGTCGATCTTGCGATAGCGATTGCGAAAACACACCACGGGAAGGCCAAGCGATAGTCTGGCGACTTCCGCAATAGTTATCTCGCGATCGTCGGGATGGACAAAATCGAGGAACGGGCGAGACACCAGTTCCTTGTCCGAATAGCCGAGGACTTTCGAGAAATTGGAATTCACCCGGTGGAAATAGCCGTCAAGTCCCGCGATGCAGAAGAGGTCCATGGACAGTTCAAAGAAGCGAACCAGATCTTTTTCCGCGCGTTTGATGTTTGATTCCAAATACGCGGTGAATGCCAACGCCACTTCGCCGCCGTCCACGGGTCGCTCGCTCGGTTCCGCGGCAAGACAACGCTTCGCAAGTGCGATAAGTTCACGATCCGCTTGACATGCATCCAGGCGATCGAACACGTTTTCCAGATTTCCGGCCGAGGCTTTTTGAAAAATGTCGTACAAGTCGTCGCCCAAATAGGGCGGTTGGCCGGTCAACACTTCGCAAAGAACTGCGCCCAAGCCGAAAACATCGACTCGTCGATCCAGGCGATTCGCTTCACCGCTGGTCTGTTCTGGGGACATGTATGCGGGAGTGCCCATCGGCTTTCCCAGTCGCGTCGTCAGCGCCGTGGCATCTGCCGGGTCGGTTGCAACCGCATCCGGCTCATTTAACAGCTTGGCAATCCCCCAGTCCATCACCTTCACGACGCCGAAATCGGCAACCATCACATTTCCAGGCTTGAGGTCGCAATGGATGACACCTTGAGAGTGAGCGTACGCAATGGTCTGGCATATCTGCTCGAAGATTTTGAGGAATCGCGGCAACTCCTGTTCTGGATTGCTTCGTGCGCGCAGTAGCTGTTCGAGGGTTTTGCCATTGACCAAACTCATCGTGAAGAAAGGCGTTTCGTCCGCCAATTCTCCAAAGTCGTAGATCGGGATGATGCCGGGATGTTGCAAACGGGAGGTGATGATGGCTTCGTCGATCAGCAACCGCTGGATTTCTTCGTTGTGGCGGTGAATGTCGAGCAACACTTTGAATGCAATCTGCCTGCCGAAAGCCCTGTCGTAACCTTTCAGAACAAGCCCGACCCCGCCATGAGCGACTTCGTTACCCAGATCATAACGCCCCGCCTTATCCAGATTGTTTTGGGCAGTTTCCGCTTCGCTTGCGAGGATAAAATCTGTACCGTCGATGGATTTGCGGGTCTCGACTTGTAACGCGGGACTCAAGTCGCTCGCCGCCTGCTCCGATGCCAGGGCACCCAGGGCATTTGAGCTCAGCTCGATCAGCTTCTGAACGACTTCAACTTTGACAGTATCCGATACAGGGCGGATGCCATCAGCATCGCCGGAAGCAAACGCCGTCGACTGGCTGTTTTTATTAGTCATCTTGCGGTCGAGTCCAGGCAAAAGCGATCGGTCGAGTCTCTTTGGAAGCGAAGACGCTCAAAACCGGACAAGTTCGAATGCAGCCGTCTTCGTCGTCCTATTGTAGTGGTCAAGATCAGCTTGTGTGAGTGAACGCTTGCCTGCAGTCCGGCGCTCGACTGGTCAGCACGACCTCGTTCCGCTTTTGCATGTTTTCAGAGCGGCAGTTCACGCGTCGAGAAGTTCCGGGGAAATAGGCTCGGCCATGGCGCGATCCTCAATTCAAAAGTTCCCCGTAGTTTAATGGGTGATCGATGCGAAGTGAAGTGCGAAGGAATTAGTTAAAAGAGTCGTTCATAGACCACGGGAGGACCTTCCGAAATGACCGCCACCCCCAAGATCGCTCTCATCACCGGTGCCGGTTCCGGCATCGGCCGTGCGACGGCCATCGCTTTGGCTCAAAACGGTTTTGCTGTCGTACTTGCCGGCCGTCGGGCGGCCGCGCTGGAAGAAACGGCTTCGCTCATCAAGGAAACAAGCACACTTGTTGTCCCCACTGACGTGCGTGATCCCGGGGCCGTGCGAGCCCTTTTCGAGCAGATCCGGCTAACTTTCGGCCGGCTCGATGTTCTTTTTAACAACGCGGGGACGAATGCGCCGGGCGTGCCGCTCGACGAACTGTCGCTGGATGATTGGCAACGCGTCGTTGAGATCAATTTGACGGGGCCTTTCCTCTGCACTCAAGAAGCGTTCCGCCTCATGAAAAGTCAGGCGCCGCGCGGCGGGCGCATCATCAATAACGGTTCGATCTCGGCACACACGCCGCGGCCGAACTCGGCCCCCTACACCGCAACCAAGCATGCGATCACCGGCCTCACCAAGTCGACCGCGCTCGATGGCCGCGCGTTTGACATCGCTTGCGGGCAGATCGACATTGGCAACGCCGAGACGGAGATGGCCGCCCGCATGAAGAAGGGAGTGCTGCAGGCAAACGGCACGATCGCTGCCGAGCCGATGATGGATGTCAATGATGTTGCCCGGGCCGTGGTCACGATGGCGAGCCTGCCGCTCGAAACGAACATCCTCTTCATGACGGTGATGGCGACGAAGATGCCATTTGTGGGGCGGGGGTGAGGGAAAAGAAAGCCCAGGGATTCGCAAAGCCTCATCCCTGGGCTTGTATCTGATTTGCTTGCGAGGAAACGCGTATTGTCTTGGTGCTTGGCTTCGTGTTCCGCATCACTTGGCATGGTGACGGCTGATATTGAATTTGAAAACGGTTTGGTCTTCTCGGGGTCCTTCGCTCTCCAAGGAAGCAGTCGACGGCACTAATAGTGCATAAAT
>Ga0105046_10005855_pt1 | contig 19423 bp, 16 predicted proteins | sample MAT03_FD_78385 | JGI IMG/M metagenome (GOLD analysis project Ga0105046, IMG submission 78385) | Freshwater microbial communities from Lake Fryxell liftoff mats and glacier meltwater in Antarctica - MAT-03 (megahit assembly) | ecosystem: Environmental > Aquatic > Freshwater > Ice > Liftoff... | reverse complement strand
GCAACGATCTTTCAACGAATGGTGCGTACGTATGGTTCATCATGATGACAGGAGAGACATCATCGCGAAATCGCTCGTGCGACGTAGTTGGGAGTACGACATGGAGAGTGATCTGCGGTCTGCCCGTGGAGCAGTTTTCGGGAGTCTGGGATTCGTGGCGATCGCTATGGCAGTCCTGGTGATCTCCGGTCAGCCAGTTCGATCGAACAGGGCGGTTGGAACACCGGAGGTTGCAAGCGAAGGCGCGTCACCGATTGCGAGCCCGATCGCAGCCGGATCTCCCGTCCAGGTTGACATACGTAAACTCACGTTTCGACCATTTCGTGTGTCGATCTCTGAGGGTGGTGGTTTGGTCTGGATCAACTATGACGGCGTCCCTCATACGGTAACCGCAAAGGGCGAATTCGACTCCGGTCGAATCGACCAAAATGGGCGGTTCGAACAGAAGTTTGAGCAGAGCGGTGAATTCTGGTACGAGTGCCTTTACCACAAGGACATGGTCGCGGTAGTCGAGGTTGTCGAAAGCGAGCAATGATGGGTTGACGTCGACCGCGGCAGAGCAGGATAAGGTCCGAAAGTAAACGACTGAAGATCCTATCTGAGCTGAAGGCGATTCCGGCGACCACCCCCAAACGAACCGGTTCACGCTTCGTTCTGACATGCGAATTCCCGGCCCCAAAAAAAGACTGTCAAGAGCCATTTCATGTTTTCGCGGCTCATTCGTGCAAGCGGCGCAGACCCGAAGCGCAACCTTGTGCGGACAATGGGGGCCGGTTCAGCATGATTTGTCAAATGCGGTAGGACAGACTTCTGGACTACCGCAACGGCAGCGTTCCGATGCACTCACCGGAATGTTCACTCACCGGGGTGAAACTCGGATCGGCCTGACTCCAGATTGGTCAAAGGATATCTCCCACAGAAAAAGTGTTCGCACTTCTTGCTCAGTCACCTTAGCCTGGCGATCGGCTGTATGGGGCGAGTCAGAGCTTCCTGGTCGTGTGTCGCGGAATGGGGAACGATGCAGGATCGGGACTTGCCGAGATTCGCCGTTACCCTGAAGATCAGCCAGGAAATGAACGTTGAGCACGCGACACGGAGCAGATGATGAAATCCGAATTCCGAACAACGCCACATGACCGCATTGTCGATGCGATTTCGACTGCCAGAGCAAACCCAACCTCTATGGTCGAAGTCGGTATACCGATGCGGGATGGAGTCGAACTCGCCGCGGATGTCTATTTTCCGGTTGAAACCGCGATGCCCGCCCCGGTCATCCTGACGATGACGCCGTATGACAAAGACGGCATAAGAGGACGTGGGGAAGCTACCTTCTACCAGGAGAATGGTTACATCTTTGTCGCGGTCGATTGCCGGGGCCGCGGAAAGTCCGAGGGCGAATGGCGCGCGTTTATTAACGACGGACCAGATGGACACGACGCAGTCGAGTGGCTCGCAAAGCAACCGTGGTGTACTGGAAAGGTCGGCACGACCGGACTGAGCTACGGTGGTTGGTTCCAGTGGGCGACGGCAGCGGAGTTGCCTGAGCATCTGGTGGCGATGGTTTCGACCTCTGCCGCCGGGCGCTGGATGCGGGAAATCCCGTACACCGATGGCTGTTTTCAGCTCTATTTCGGGTGGTGGGTCTTCATGGTCCGCCGTCGGATCATCGAGCGATACGGTCTCGGCCGGTATGACTGGGAAGAGGTACTCCGGCTCTTGCCATTGGAAAAAATCGGTACGCTGATCAACCCAACCGGCGAAACGTGGCGCGATCTGATGGATCACGATACGCTCGACGACTTCTGGAAGTCGATGCTCTACGAAGATACGTACGACAAGATGAACTACCCCTGCCTGCACGTAACCGGCTGGTATGACCTCGAAGATCTGCTCGGCGCTTTTCATCACTATGAATGGATGGTCAAGGAGTCTCCGGCAAAAGCGGATCAATACCTGATCGCCGGTCCATGGAGTCACGGTGGTTCCCGCAATCCCCACCACAGCTACGCAGGGGTGTACCTAGGCGAGGCGGCGGCGGTCGAGATGGATCACGTTCATCTCCGCTGGTTCGATTATTGGTTGAAGGGAATCGACAACGGGATCAAGGACGAATCGCGGGTGAAGTTATGGCGCGGAGGCGCAAACGAGTGGGTCGAGTCCGATCACTGGCCGCTGGCCGAATCGGAGGCATCGCTCTACCTCCGTTTTGATGGTGAAGAGGGCACGCTCTCACTGACTCCAGATGAAGCGCCCTGCGAATCGCAAAGCTATCGCTACGATCCGCTCGATCCCGTGCTGACTCGCATCAACATCAACAACTACACCGTCGACGAGGTTCCGATCGTGATGAACGATGTCGAGGAGCGCGCCGATGTGCTTGTCTACACCAGCCCCGAGATGACTGAAGAGGTCGAGGTCTCGGGTTGGGCACACCTGGAACTCTTTGCTTCGAGCGACTGCAACGACACCGAATGGCATGTCAAATTGACCGATGTCGGGCCCGACGGCCGCTCGATCAAGGTGTGCCAGGGTTGTATGCGGGCTTCGTACCGGAATTCGAATGAGTCACTGGAACCACTGGTTCCAGGAGAAGTGACCAGATTCAATGTAGAGCTCTGGCCGGTCGATCACGTCTTTTTGCCCGGTCACCGTGCTCGCGTTACGATCACGAGTAGCGATTTCCCCTGGTTTGCCCGCAGTTTGAACCAGTTCGGATCGTTAAAGAACCAGTCGGAACCGAAACCTGCGATCAATACGGTCCATCATGGCGCACTACATGCGACACGGATCGTTCTTCCGATCCGGCATGGCGAGTTTCCGGGGGCATAAGGTGCAGGAGCCAGCGGGACCATGGCTACGACGAGCAGCTGGCCCACTGGCGAGCTGGCTTCAAACCGCGCCCGGCTTTTCCTCGGAATCCGGACCAGGTTGGTGGCGCGTCGGGTGCGACGGCGTGAAACCGGACATGAACTGCCTCTCCATCACCGGAGATGTCGGTTCAGTTCAGGAGGCGCTGGCACAGGGGTTCGAATCCGTACTTCGGTTGGGACGATCCGCGATCATTTGCATCGCGGCCGAACATGCAGGCGCCGTAGTCGAAATTGCGGGCATGCTCCCGGTTCGCGTTGCGGGAATGCTGCCGCACTATCTGATCGATCTTCACGACATCAGTGCAGACACCGGCGATCCCGGCGTGAATCTGGTCACCGTGGACGATGTCGATGGATTTGTGTGCTCGATGTCGGTACTGGCATCTGCATTCGATGATCCCTACGACGATCCAAATGGCGCATTTCGCGCAGGGTTGCTCGATGATCCGAACTTCACATTCCGGATTGCGATGATCGGCGAGCAGCCCGCGAGCACTGTCGTGACCTGGCGAGAGGATGAGATCGTCTACATCACCATTATGGCCACCGCGCCGGAATTTCAGAAGCGGGGCATTGGCCGCCACCTCCTGGGACAGACGTTGGTCGAGGAGCGTTCGACTGGAGCCACACACGCACATCTTGTTTCGTCAGATGCCGGTGCTCATCTCTACCGCGCGATCGGATTTCGATTGCTCGCCAATCATCCACTCTGGCTTTACCAGGGTGCCTCGGAAATCGGATTCCAGGTTCAGTTAGCCCAACCCGAGAATTGAAGCGACCGATCGAATCGTGATGGCGAGTCCCGCCACCGCTGGACCGCCAATCATCGCATTCCTGACCAGGGATGTAGGCGCTCGCCAATCGACGGGCCGGCCTTTGAACACGTTCTCGTAGATTCTGGCGATGAGACCGCAGATAACCGAAATGCCGAGCGAAAAGATGAGGATACCGCTGCCCGATAGGATCGCCATCAATGCCGCGAAGCATCCGATCGTGCCAAAGAAGAGAATGAGGGCATGTGCCGTCGCATTCCGCCATCGTATGGCACTCGCCATCGGCCACTCTGGAAGCGCCGTGTTGAGCCACTCTGCGATTGGCGCGATGATTATCCCGAAGAGTACGTAGCAGGCGCTGAAAGTTCCGATATTCATCGCCGGGGACCCGAATGTTCGATAGTCAGGATTCCCCTTGTCCATAATCACAAAACCGAAGATGAAGAGGAGGGATGCGCCGTAGAGCGCGCCTGTGTAACGAGGATGAGTCGGAACAAGTGCTCGGAAGGGCATATAGAGAATCCCTCCGGCGATCCCAATGAGAGCGGCAAAGATCACCAGAAATATCGTTCCGCCGACACTCATACTGCCGACGGTGTTTCCATCCTGTGTCTGAACCGCCCGGGTCGCCCCTTCGGAAAGCGAACCTGCAATGCGCATTGCGACCCGTGATCCCAACCCTCCGGCAACTCCCCCGGCAATCGCGCCGGACATCACCCCGATAGAGAGCAGGCGAAAACCCCGCGCGCTCTTCTGCTTGCGGCTCATCTGTATGGCATCGGATTCACGTTCAATTGCTGGTGAAATAGTTGAAACCGGCACAGCATGATGCCCATTGGTCGAGAACGCGGGCGCATGCGACTCGATCTCCTTCACCACCGATTGCACAGACCGCCAGATCGTTTCCTGGAGAGCAGGCGAAAGCGCCGGCGTCGAATCCAGTGAATGAAATTCCTGGATAGTCTCGGCGATTCCTTGGTCGTCGTTTATGGCGGGCATCGGATCGTCCGCGTTCAGTGCGTCCCAGATCGCGCGAACGTCTTCCTCATCAGGAGTACTGTCGTCAAATCGAGTCATCTGATTGCACTTTCGTTGACATTCGATCCGCATTGAAGATCGCTCGCAGTCGCTGAACTGCGCGGCATTGGGCGGTATCGATCGCGCCTCGGGTTCGTCCAAGGGATTCTGCGATCTCCACGGTTGATAGTCCGGCGAGGCGGAGTTCGAGAATCCGTTGCTGATCTGGTGGCAATTGCGAAATGACCTCCCGCAATCGATCGCCCTCATCACTTCGGACCGCCTGCTCTTCGGGGCCTGGCGCGTGATCGACCGGTTCCAGGAAGTCGTCATCCATGCGCTCGGGCTTCCGGGTTCGAAGTGAGTCGATGGTGACGTTGTGCGCGATCGCGAAGAGCCAGGAGCGGAACTTCACGGGGTTGCAGCCGGGGAGACCGGTGATAGCTTTGATGAAGATCTGACTGGTTGCATCGGTGGCCGCGTCTTGTTCACCCAGGCGGCGATAGCAATATCGAAAGATCAGATCGGCATACTGTTGATAGAGCGGCCCGAACGCGTCCCGGTTGGTTTGCGCACGCACCACAAGCGCGGCATCGTCCGATACCGTGTCGCAATGCCCGGTTGTCGCTATCACGCTCGAATCCGTCGTGTTCATCCCGATCCTGACATGCCACCAAAGTGCGGTTCTCACAGGGAGACGGTGGAAGAGCGGATTTCTTACGGCAACGTTTCATTGATTCTTAGGGAGTCGATGAGGCGCACTATCTCACCGATTCCGCAAATCGGAATCGGTCAGGTGAGATCATCCAAAACCGAGAGCAAGAGGCGGAGAGCAAAGTATCCGAATGCGAGAGCACAGAGGCCATTGACTACCCGGAAAAAGCCCGCATTGAGGTACTGCCGACCGTGCGCGATCAACGTTGATAGCGTCAACCCCCACGCGAATGAGCCGAGTAGAACCCCTGTGACAAAGAGGACCGCACGTCCGCCCACGAGCGATTCGCCATTCCCGGAGTTGACGACATCGCTTGCCAATCCGGTCCAGAAGGGAATACCGGCCGGATTCGCGATGCCGACGATGATTCCGACAGTGATGTCGGCTCCGGACCGTGGGGTGGCGTCAGCGGGAGGTGCACCGGGCATTGCCGCCCGGATCGCGATCAGTGTCAGCCTGATCAGAAAGATCGCGCCACTCAAGGCAAGCGCGGTGGTGATGCTCTCGTAGCGGGCGAGAAACGATGTACCGGTCAAGGCAGCGATTGCCCAAAAGGCCGCTCCAATCAATGCCCCGGAATGAACCAGAATCGAGCGCCGAAAACCGCCGACAACCCCTCGGCGCAACGCTTCCGCATTAACTGCGCCTGGGAGGGCGGCATAGGCGAATCCCAATCCGACGGCTGATGCCACCCAGGGCAGGGAACTCGCCACGTTGTCTCTTCCTCGGACGACTGAACGAACTCATTGCAATCGTCTGATTCTAACCGAGCAGCGTCAGAATAGAGCCGCATCGTGTAATGTCAGAGCTCTGATAGTGCTAATTGCAATTGTCGATTGTGGCATCGCGGCAAGGAGTCACTATGCGGGTCAGGGATTTGTTCATGTTGTTCGCCCTGGCGGCGATCTGGGGTCTTCATTCGAGCGGCGGTTCCTTCGCTTGGTCCGCTGGTCGTCGGAGCCGCGAGGATCGTGATCGGAGGTCTGGGGTTCGTCGGCTTCGCGGTGCTGATGCGTCGCCGTGACGAGGTTCCGAGGATCGATCGCCCTGGCCGAACTGCACCTGACTGCCTCGTTTGCCGACACTCTGAACGCGACGACACCGCTCTTCACCGCGTTGGTTGTCGCAGATTGGCAGCCGGAGCGGCTGACCGGCCAGAAAGTGGGGGCTGTTGATCGGGTTCGCGGAAGTTGGCGTGCTGGTCGGTTGAAATTCTGCACCGCTCTCGGGTTGGCTCACGATTGCAGTGATCGCAATGCTGGTGGCGTCTCCTTCGTACGCGGTCGCCACCGTTTACGCCAGGAGGAGTCTAACCAGATCATCCGCATTGAGCGCGGCAATCGGGCAACAGGTCGTCGGCGCCGTCGTTCTGCTTCCTCTCGGCGCTATCGCGCTATCCACCGGTTCGAGTGATGCGACGCCCACGCTCCGCGTTGCACTGGCGATGCTGGCACTCGGGCTTCTCTGCACCTCAATCGCATACCTGCGCTATTTTCATCTCATCGCTACGGTCGGGGCGATGAATACCTCGAGCGTGACCTTTCTCATTCCCATTTTCGGTCTGATCTGGAGCGCGATCTTTCTCGGCGAGCATATTCGCCCGGAGATGATCGTGGGATTGGTGCTCATACTTTGCAGCGTTAGGTTGGTGACTGCCGCTCGGCTACCGATCCGCAGAGCGCCCGAACCCAAGGGTAAAACGCACCGGTCAGCGCTTCGGGCGCAGCGCCTGCGCGAGACCGTCGCCGATGAGACCAAACGCCGCGGCGGTAATGATGACTGCCAGTCCGGGGTAGGTCATCAATCGCCAATCGCGCAGGAAGAAGTCACGCGATTCCGCCACCATCAGTCCCCATTCGGGATTCGGTGGTTGCACGCCAAGACCGAGGAACGAGAGTGACGCCGCCGTCAGGATGTTCAGAATGATATCGGCCATCGAGTAGATAAGCGCAATCGCGATGACGTTCGGCAGAATGTGCCGCAACATGATCCGGAGATGGCTCATTCCGATGACTCTCGCCGCCTCGACATACTCGAGCCTTCGCGCAACCATCGTTTCCGCCCGGACGATACGGGCATAGGCGACCCAGCCGATGATCCAGATCGCATGGATGATATTCGTCACACCGGTTCCCAGGATCGCAACGATTGCGATCACGAGGATGAGATAGGGAATGGTGATAGTGAAATCGACGAGACGCATCAGGATCGTGTCGAACCAGCCCCCGTAATACCCGCTGATCAGACCCAGAAAGCCGCCGACGATCACGGTGACCCCGGTGGCGACAAATGCGATCACGAGATCGATCCGGCCTCCATAGGCGATACGGGTCAAGGTATCCCGGCCGAAGTTATCGGTTCCGAGTGGATGCTGCCAGCTGGGACCAGCGAACGTTGGCTGGTTGAAGTCGGGTTCCGTCGGACTCCAGTCGACAAGAAACGGATAGAAGACGACGAAGAGTCCGATGATGCCAAGGAAGATGAGACCCGAAAGCAACGTCGCGTTCATCCAGCGATTCTTGCGAACGGAGGAGCGTTGATTCGAGTTACTGGCCATGGCGAGGGTTGGAGGAGCTGGTGATTCAGAAGAAATGGTCGTCGAACTCATTCGAAACTCACCCGCGGATCAAGCGCGGCATACACGAGATCGGTAATGAGGGTGATCATGAGTACAAGAATTCCGATCGCAAGAGTGACTCCCTGAATGATTGGATAGTCGCGATCGAAGATCGCTCGAACAATCAACTGTCCCAGACCGGGAATGGCGAAAATCGATTCCGTAATGACTGCGCCTCCCATCAGAAACGCGAAATTAAGCCCGAGAATAGTGATGGTGGAGAGCGCCGAATTGCGAAGTACGTGCCAGATGAAGATCTGTCGACCGGCGAGGCCCTTTGCTCGCGCGGTTCGCACGTAGTCGGCACTGAGTGTTTCAAGAATCGCGTTCCGCAAACTGCGGGTCATGAGCGAGGAGATCCCCAACGCAAGCGCAAGCGCGGGTAAGAAGAGCGATTCGACGTGACCGAAGAACCCCTGGCCCCACCCCGCGACGGGGAAGATCCGGTAGCGAACAGCGAAAAACTGGAGCAGCATCATGCCGACCCAATAGACAGGCATGCCGAGTGAAATCACGAGATATACACGAATAATCTGGTCCGCCATCCGTCCACGCTTGAGCGCGGCGATCGTCGCCAGCGGTACGGTAATCAGAACAGAGAGGAACATTGCATATACAGAGAGGAAGAGCGTCGGTTGAACGCGTTGAAGAAGAATGTCTCGAACGGGTTCACGCTTCCGAATGGAGTCACCCAGATCGCCCTGGAGGAGGTTGCCCATGAATGCGACGTACTGGACATAATATGGTCGATCGAGTTTCAGCGATTTGTTGAGGCGCTCAACCCGTTCAGGAGTCGCGCGATCACCGAGCATACTCGAAGCCGGATCCCCGGGAACAAGCCGCACGAGCGCGAATATAAAGAGGGTGATCAAAAAGAGCACCGGAATCATATAGACAAGTCTACGAAAGAGATAAGCGGTCATTCTGCACCCGATATGACAATCTGAGGGGGGGATTACGGGATGGAGAGCCAAAGCTGGCTCTCCATCCCGCCGGAGCGTTACGTCAGTTTCGCCTGTGAGCTAAACGTCGCTGCGCCACGTTTCCCAAAGCCGGTAGTTGCCGGTCGGGAGAATTTTGAAGTTCTGAACAGCTGTGATCGATGCGGTGTTGCCGGTCGGGTAGAAGAGATACAGGAAATGCGCGTCATCGGTGACGATCTTCTGCATATCCTTGTACATCTGCAGACGCTTCTCAACATCCAGTTCCGAGCGGGCATCAACAATCATCTGGTTGACGGTGTCGTTGCGGTACTGTGTCCAAACTGCGAAGGCGCCGCCGTCGCTTTCGACCGCGAAGTTGGTCAGTTCATCCGGGTCGATGATGTCGGTCGTGTAGTAGCCGCCGTTGATGTCGAAATCGAACGCGTTTCGGCGATCGCGCTTCGCGGCTGGCTCGAGTGTGGTGATGGTCAGATTGATGTTGATCTTCGCAAGGTCGGAGGCAATCAACTGAGCGATCTGCGAACCAACCGGATCGCCGGTGCTGATCAGAATCTCAGCATCGAATCCTGCGGCGACCGTAGTTTCCGCCATCAACGCCTGCGCCTTCGCCAGATCATACGGATAGCCGGCGATTGTGTCGTCGTGACCGTACATCAGCGGAAGGAATGTGTTCGCCATCTGGCCGGCGCCAAAGAGAACGTTCTTGATGATGACATCTTTGTCGACGGCGTAGTTGATCGCCTGGCGAACCTTGACGTCGGTGAACGGCTCTTTCAGGCAGTTGAAACCAAAGTAGTCGATCCGGGCGACGGCCTCTTCGTAAAAGGTCACGTCCGGATTGGCCTTCAGGGTTTCAACCTGGCTGTACGGAACGCTGGTGACGATATCGAGGTCGCCAGCCTGGAACTGCAACATGCGTGCATTGGCATCTGTCAGAACAACAAAGGTGAGTTCATCCAGATACGGCGTGCCGGCCTGCCAGTAACTCGGGCTCTTCTTGAGCACAATCTGAACCTGCTTCTCCCAGGAATCGAACACAAATGGTCCGGAGCCGATCGGCTTCTGGAAGAGATCTTCGCCCTGCGCCTGATGGACGGCCATCGGGATGATTGCGGCCGAGAAGAGCGCAAGGTCCGCCTCGAACGGGGCCCAGGCCTTTGGCAGGGTCACAACGAAGGTCTTTGCATCAGGAGCCGCGAAGGTCGAACCCGCCGGGAAGATGAATGCCCACTGCGAGTCCGGGGAGTTGAGTGCCCGATCGATCGAGTAGACAGCATCGGCCGACGTAACCGGCGTGCCATCGTGGAAGGTCGCATCGCGAAGAGTGAACGTGTAGGTCAGGCCATCTTCGCTGGCGGTCCAGGACTCTGCGAGACCGGGCTCGAGCGAATTGCCGTCAGGACCGACGCGGATCAGCGTGTCGTAGATCAACAACATGGTCCAGATGCTCATGTTATCGGTCGGGATAATCGGATCGAAATTCTGAACATCGTCGTCGGCGAGGCTCATCTTGATGCTGCCGCCGGCCTTCGGGGTGTCCTGTGCAAGCGCAGTGCCGACCAGCGGACCGACATTGCCTAGTGCTCCGGCGACTGCAATCGCCCCCCCGGCAAAGGCGCCCATCTTCAGCAGGTGGCGTCGATCGCTCTTCCATGCCGCCCACTGGCTGGCTGCGAGTTCGGGATTGGCGGTGACGAATGCTGAGTTCGCCATGCCCTTCATGTTCTGGTCGCTCACGTGGCTTCACTCCTTGAACTACCGACCGATCGAAGTGATCAACAGGGAGGAGGCCGAAACATCCACCTTTTCATCGCGGCAACTCGATTCGACGGCGTCGATTTTGACGCTTCGGGATGGGTTGCTCGTTGTTGATCGGAGTTGATGGTACCGTAGACGTCCCACTGGCACAAGCGAATGGCTCTCATCGTGCGCCAAAGGTGCGAATGATCCAATGGAACGCATCAAGTAGGTCGAGCAGTACAATTCTTGTCCTTAGCGCGTTCTGCTCGGCCCGTCGACTGCTCCTGAAAACGAGAGAAGGAGTGGTCGGGTCGGACCACTCCTTCTCCATCGAGTGAATTGTTTCGGTTCAGGAGAGCCTGTTATGAAATTAACGGAAGGTGTAGAACATAAGTGGCCTTTTGTTCTGAGGATACTGTTCTGATTGACTATCTATTCCTCAACAGAGCAAGCAGCATCTCAGTCCCATTGAGCGAACCGATCCGTCTGACGCCACCTGAATGCGTATGCAAATCGAATTTGGTTCGGCCCTGTGCCAAAAATGAATAACAGGCACTAGACCGCGGGTTGCATGATGGGTTCGATTTCCGGCGCGGACGGTTTGGTGGTGCCTTCAATGTTCATGTGTGGCACGCGACGGTCAAGCCAGCTTGGGAACCACCAATTCCAATCGCCAAGCAACTCCATCGTCGCCGGAACCAGCACGAGTCGGACAATCGTGGCGTCGATCAGGATCGCGATCCCGAGTCCGAACCCGAACTGTTTCGTGATCGGGTCATTGACCAGCACGAATGAGAAGAAGACACAGACCATGATTGCCGCCGCGGCAGTGATAACCCGCGCGGTAACCGTGAGTCCTTCGGCGACTGCTTCGCTGGTGGTTCGGCCATGAACCCAGGCTTCCCGGATTCGACTGAGCAGGAAGACCTCATAGTCCATTGAGAGTCCGAACAGGATCGCGAAGAGAAACATCGGCATAAAGGCGGCGATCGGTTGCGTCTCCTCGAGACCAATCAAGCTCTTGCCCCATCCCCACTGGAAAACGGCCAGGGTCACTCCAAAGGAGGCCGCAATCGAAAGGAGATTCATCAGCGCCGCCTTAAGTGCGATCACCGGTGAACGGAAAACAGCGGTCAGCAGGAGGAAACTGAGCCCAATCACCACGACAAAGACAATCGGAGTTCGCGTAAGCAGACGATCGGACATATCAATGAAGATTGCCGCAACACCTCCGACGTATGCCCGTGTGGTTGTGCCGCCAAGCACACTCGGAATGGTCTCGCTCCGGAGTGTTTTGACGAGATCGTGGGTCGCATCGTCATTTGCGCCTGTCGAAGGCACGACAGTGATAACTGCGGTGTCTCCTGCATCGTTCAACACCGCGTCTGTGACCTGAACCACCCCGGGAACCTGTCCTACGGCGGAGGTAAGAGCAGTGAGTTGAGCGGGATCGAGTGCTCCATCACCCTCGACCGCGATCAGGAATCCAGCGTTGAATCCAGGGCCAAATCCTTCAGTCAGCAGGTCATAGGCCTGCCGGGTGTGCATCGACTTCGGATTTGCGCCGGCATCGGGAAAGCCCAACTTGATGTCGACCAATGGGATTGCCAGCAAAACCAGGAATGCCGTGGAGACGAGTGCATATGCGAGTGGCGCTCGCTGGATTGCTTTTGCCAATCGGAGACCAAATGGCGCACCTTGCTCCCGAGTTCCAGCTTTGCGGAGATGGAATGACCATTTATCGATCCGTCGTCCGATCAGTGAGAGCATCGCGGGCAGAATCGTAATCGCAACCACAATCGCTGCGGCTACAACGATGGCGGCGGCGATTCCGATCGCACTCACGAACGGAATACCGATTGCGATCAACCCGAGCATCGAGATCACCACAACGCCACCGGCGAAGATGACCGCGCGACCCGCGGTATCCAGAGCGCGGATTGTTGCTTCCCGTGGTTCGAGTCCATCCGCCAGACCCTCGCGGAATCGGGTGACGACGAAGAGTGCGTAGTCGATCCCAACGCCGATGCCGATCATGGACGCGAATGCCGGTGTAAAAGTCGCGATATCAATGAATCGGGCCGCAATCAGCACACCCATGAAACCTATCGCCAGACCAACAATAGCCGTCAGGAGTGGGAGACCCATTGCCACAACTGAACCGAACGCGATGAAGAGAATGATCGCGGCCGCGGCCAATCCAATCAGTTCCGACTGTCCCGGTGGCTCCTGTTCCGCCTGGGCGACGATCTGTCCGCCCGGTTCGACAATCAGCCCGCTCCCACTCGCCGCGACTGTTGCGTCGATCAGCAGGTCGATTTCCGCGAGTTTGACTTCGCCGGAAGGGGCATCGTAATTGACGGTCGCATACGCGGTTCTGCCATCCTCACTGATCTGGTAGGTGGCATCAAATGGAGAAGTGATACCAACCACGCGCGGTAGTGCGGTAATTTCGGTGAGAAGTACGGCGATTCGTGTTTTGATTTCAGCATCCGTAATGAGGGCATCGCCTTCCGTCTGGAAGACGATGGTCGCCGAGTCACCGGATTGTTGTGGGAAGCGTTCCCTCAGGAGATCGAATGCGCGCTGTGATTCAACCCCGGGAATGGTGAACGCATCCGAGAACTCGCCGGCGGCTGCGATCGCGATTGCCACGAAGATGACGATCGCCAGGAATGATCCGCCGAGCACGCGCCAGGAGTGGTACGCGACCCAGCGTGCCCAGGTTGCCAATGCGCCGGATGAGGCTGGTTCGGTGGGACGAGTCGAATAATTGCCCGGTTTGCTCACTCATGCCTCCCGTATGGAATCGAACTGCGATATCGAAGAAGTGTCATCGGGACCCCCATTCGAGGAGTTCCTGAAACTAGTCGATCAAATGGTTGCGCTTTCGACCGGTTCGGAGGGCAAAAAAGTGGGTTCGCCCGGAAGAGGCGAACCCACGAAAAAAATGTGGAATTAGTCCGCCGGATTGACGGCGATGGTTGAATCGATCGAGGCGCCCTCAGTTTGCACTTCGAAGACGGAGTCCTTGATGATCATGTAGGAGACCACACTTGCGACAATCATGGAGACACCGCCGACGATCATCGCCTGATCCATACCCTTCACGAAGGCAACCGAGCTGGCCTCACGAATCTGATCGATGACTTCGGGAGCCAAACCGATGCTGAAGGGTGTCTTCTCAAGCACATGGCCGGCCTGGCTGGCGCCCTCGCCAACGAAGTCGAGCGCCGCTTGCACCACACCATCGCCATTCGCACGAAGCGCTTTCGTCGATTCGGCGGAGTTGAACGAATCTTTGAAGGTTGTGTTCGCCATCGTGCCAAGGAGCGCGATTCCGAACGCGGTGCCGATTTCCCGGATTGCTCCATTGATCGCGGAGGCCACTCCCGACTTGGCACTCTCAACACTGTTGAGTACGGCGGTGGTCATCGGCGCCCAGATAAAGCTCATTCCGAATCCCATCACCACGAAGGCGGGAACAATGTCGATGTAACTGGCATCGACTCCAGATCGTAGGAAGAGGAAGATGCCGATACCAGTCACGATCATGCCGGCCGAAATCATCCGGCGGGGACCCAGACGATTGATTGCGGAACCCGTCATCGGCGACATCACCATCATGACCAGCACCATTGGCAGCAGAGCGAGTCCGGCTCGCACGGCAGAGAAATTGTGGACGTTCTGCTGGTAGAGGGTCATGAAGAAGGCAACACCAGCCATTGCGAACGAGATCATGAAGGCATCGATATTCGCGCCAGTGAAGGATCCCGATTTGAAGAAGCGCAGCGGAACCATTGGACGCTCGGTGCGCGATTCGACGACGACGAAGGCCGCACCGATTGCAATGGAAGCCGCGAATCCAAGGAGGATCAGGGAATCGCCCCAGCCGCGATCTCCGGCCTGAATGAGTGCCCAGGTGAGCGATGCGATAGCCGCAGTGATGAGCACGGTGCCGGGGATATCGGTTGCGACCGTGCCGGATTCGTCGCGACTCTCGCGGACAACTGCCTGAGTAATGAAGAGCGCGATCACACCAATCGGTACGTTGATAAGAAAGACCCAGTGCCACGAGGCGTATTCAACAAGAACACCACCGACGACCGGGCCTAACGCGATTCCGGAAACCGAGATCGCACCCCAGATCCCAACTGCTTTGCCGCGTTCTTCCGGCGGAAAGGCATCGGAAATCAAAGAGAGTGAAAGCGGCATGATCAGTGCCGCGCCGACACCCTGAAGCGCCCGCATCGCGATCAGCATTTCGATGTTTTGTGAGAACGCAGCCAGAATAGATGTCAACGTAAAGACGATCAATCCAATCATGAACCACTGCTTGCGGCCGAGACGGTCGCCAAGTCCACCTGCGGTGATTTGAAGTGAAGCGAAAACCAGCGTGTACGCGGAAACAACCCACTGAAGCTGCGTCGTTGAAGCATCCAGGTCACGAGAAATAGTCGGCATCGCAATATTGACGACGAGGTTATCCAGAATAGCCATGAAGAGACCGAAACAGGCCGCTCCGAGCGTATACCACTTGGCATTCGAATCGTTGACGCGATTCGCCAACCCGGACATTCCAGGCATACATTTCACCTTTCTCGCTGAGACTCAAACCAATCGAGCCTTACACATTCGGACAAACCACTGTCTCACCTATATAGGCCGTGAGACGCCCTCATTGCTTATCGCTCGACCGCCCTCTCCTGTAAGAACCCACTCATGAATACCGCACCATCTTCTTTGCCGAATTTCTGGCAGTGATGTTTGAGTAGTGGGATGGTGGTAACAATGTCGGCCACGGTTACTTGATCGAGACGTGCCTCCATGGCTTCCTCGGCCTCGCGGAAGCACGCCGTCAAAACAGTTGGGAATCCCTCACCGAGCGGGCAGTTCACTCCCGCGGGAGCATCGGGCACCGCGAAGACCGGTTCCTGTTCAAGCGACCGATAGATATCGAGCAGCGTGATCTCGCTGGCGGGGCGAGAGAGTTGCCACCCACCACCAGGCCCCGAGTGCGAGGTCAACAAACCCGCCTCTCTGAGCGGCGCCAGCAACCTGCGAACCACCACGGGATGAGTGTTTGCATTCTCTGCGAGTTGCTCGGAGGTTATTCGTCCCTCTTCACCGGTGTTGTACGCAAGTTTAGCCAGCGCGACCGCGTAAATTGCTAATGCAAATTTATTGTTCGGATGCATCCTTACTCCTGTCGATCTGTAACAAATGTAGTTACGAATTACTCCAGTGTCAATCTACCTGCGTGCTAGCCGTTCGGGTAGGATGCGTGCTGATACAACCGCCGCCAGTACCTGCAATCGATTGGAAAGAGGGGAGGGCGAACAACAATGCCGACAAACAGTGAATCTTCTGGTTTGACGCCAGCCGATGCCAGGATCGCGGAGATCGAAGGGCGTTTCGGTGAGCGCTTGACCCCGGAGCAGAGAGCCCAAGTACGCACTCGAATCGAGCGCACCATCGCGCTGTCGGTCGCAATGCACGCCACTCCGCTCACGAATGCTGATGAACCCGAGATCGTCTTTGCGCCGTATCGAGGGAAATCATGACCACCATCGATCTTTCCTTTGCGTCGGTCCGGGAACTTGGCAAACTCATCCGCGCCGGCGCGGTCTCCCCGGTCGAGCTCGCCGAGCACTTTCTGCAACGGCTGGATACGATCGGTCGATCGCTGAACGCGGTCGTCACACTCACGACTGAACTGGCAATGGAGCAGGCGCGTCTTGCCGAAGAAGAGTTGAGTGCCGGAGTCGATCGCGGTCCGCTGCATGGCATTCCCTATGGTGCCAAAGACCTGCTCGCAGTGCCCGGCTACCCGACGACCTGGGGGGCTGCACCCTTCGCCGGTCGACATTTTGATTCGGAAGCGACCGTAGTAACGCGATTGCGGGAAGCCGGCGCGATTCTCGTCGCCAAACTCGCGATGGTTGAACTCGCTGGGGGATTCGGATACGAGCAACCGAACGCCGCACTGACCGGCCCTGGTCGGAATGGGTGGGATCCCAATTCCTGGGCGGGCGGTTCCTCCAGCGGTTCCGGCGCCGCGGTAGCGAGTGGATGTGTTCCCTTCGCGATTGGCACCGAGACCTGGGGCTCCATCCATTGTCCCGCTGCATTCAACGGTATCACGGGGCTTCGACCAACCTACGGTCGCGTCAGCCGTCGGGGCGCGATGGCGCTCTCCTGGACGATGGACAAGATCGGACCCATGGGCCGCACCGTCGACGACTGCGAAACTGTCTACAACTTCATTGCCGGACCCGACGCGAACGAACCCACGACCTTGAATGGAAGAACCGGAGGGCACGTCTCGACCGAAGGTTCGTTCAAATTTGGGGTCTGCCGGGGAGCGTTCGAGAATGCTCAACCCGAAGTCATTGCCAACACCGAATCCGCGATTGCCGTTCTGGCCGAGTTCGGAACAGTCGAGGAGATTGAACTCCCGTCGTTTCCCTGGGATGAAGCAGCCAGCACGGTTGTGATCGCCGAAGCTGCCTCTGCCTTTGAAGACTTCGTGATTGATGGGCAATCGGCGGGTTTGACTGCTCCCGAAGATCGCGCCGGACTTTACCATGGTCTGACCATTCCGGCCGTTGATTACCTGCGTGCACTTCGTATTCGGCGGGTCGGCGGCGAGGCAATGGATCGATTGTTGGCGAAGTACGATGCCATCGTCGCTCCGACCTACCCGAATGTCGCTTCCCCGATCGATCTACTCTTTTCCACTTATTTCGATCGAGAGCAGCGGCATAACCTCGGCGGCGTCGGCAATCTCTGTGGATTGCCTTCCATCAGCGTTCCGAGCGGGTTCGGCGAGCGCGGTTTGCCCACCGGTCTCGAGTTTCTCGGCCGGGCGTACGACGAGGATCGCATCCTCGCCGCTGCCCGTGCCTTCCAAATACGAACCAACTGGCATACAAGGCATCCATCTTAGCGACTCGAAGTTCGATTTTTCGAGTCCGGAATTCCGTCGAATCCTGGTGTCATCCACCACTGCCATCCGTCGGAGCTGGTCGTTCCCGGATTCAAAAAACCGGCTTCGCATTACCGGGCCAATCCCAATGTGTTTGCTGCTGGCAGGGCTGCGGAATCCGCGCTCGCTCGCTCACCGTGAACTCGTTGTCCGAATCCAATCAGCGCCCCGCCGAATACCCGGCGGAGGGATCTCACGATTCCGGTTTTCGGCGACCCGCCTTTGATCGCCTCTGCGACCATTGAGCGCCGGATCGACTGATCAATTCTCTCTCGTTGCGCTGCTGCTGCAATTTCAAGCAATATCGAAGGATTCCTGAGTACCATTTTATTCTTCTCCAATTTCTGAACGGGCTTATGGCCCGGATGTAGGGTCTGGTTTGCGGTGACCTGCGATCCTGGAATTGCGTACAGGTTCACGTGAGTCCTCTCCTGGATATCCGCTGGTGTTTGGATTCATGTTGGCTGTTCTGAGTTTCACCACGGAAGTTGCTCCCTTCTGATAATCGCTAGAAATCCATCATTCCGGTTGTTCGTGTTGCGCTGATTGTCATCATCTTGCACCTCATTTCGGACAAGCAAAAACCCGAATCGCTTTGCGACTCGGGTGGACACCGCTTGCTGTTTTGTAGAACGCTGGTGCGCTACATCAACAGGGCATGGTCCTCCCGTCGGCTACCTGGATTGGCGGTGGAAACAACGGCACGATCGGCCATCATCTGTGTGAAGTTGATCATTGTCGTTCCTCCTTTCCTCATCCTTGTGCGTAACCGCACGCGAAGTTCACTTTGCCTGCCCGCTCGCCCGACTTTTGCCCGGATCGCGTTTGCGCTGCTAATAGGATTATCACGGCCCCTAACCCATGTCAATACCCGGCACGCGATTGACTTATCGCAGAATCTGGATACACAAACGACCCGAATTGCTAAACCGTGTCGTTGTTCGGAGCGACTGGAGACTATCTCGCCGAAATCGCTCGCGAGGAGCTTGTAGCTGGAACGGCTATGTCAGGGGGCACGATAGGCTCCCGCTTGTTGACCCAGGGGAAGGGAAATTGCGCCGGAAGTCGCCGGGCGACCAGGAATGCCGCGCCGACAATCATCCACCCACCGATCGCATCCAACACGTAATGATTACCGGTCGCCATCACAGTGATCGTCATAATACTGACATGCAAAACGGCGAGCGTTGGACCGATCCTGCGATATGGGATGGCGGCTGCAAGCATAAACGCGCCGACCGTCGTCCAACCGATATGCATGCTCGGCATCGCGGCGAATTGATTCGCGGTCACCATGCCGCCCTCTTTGAAGTAGTTAGGGCCGTAGAGCTTGAGCGTGTCGAAGAAACCGTACTCAGGCATGAACCGCGGAGGCGCCAGCGGATAAATTACATACCAGGGCAGCGCGAGCACCATCGTCAGCAGAAAGACGCGCCGGAGCTCCCGATACCGCTCAGGAGAGTAGATCATTGCGGCGAGACAGCAGAGATAGAATCCCCACATGAATCCCGCGTAATACCAGTTGAGTGAGCGAATAAGCCACTCATGGCTCATTGCCCACTTCTGCAGACCGGGTTCGATGAAGATATGCAACCGCTGCTGTATATCAACGATCTGATGGGCATGGTCAAAACCGACCACTTCAGCGCGTTGAATGAAGGTCTTCCTCACAAGTTTGTAAACCTGGAAGAGCAGCATGAACGCGAGAATGTTCGCGACAAAGGTGGCGATGACGAGGAGCACGGGCCGGCGCGTCGTT